>JAABUP010000046.1_pt1 | contig 277799 bp, 268 predicted proteins | sample 5559201 | NCBI WGS metagenome assembly JAABUP01 (sample SAMN10711887, study PRJNA513373) | rock metagenome | isolation source: Antarctica rocks | place: Antarctica
GAAGATAGGGAAGAAGAAGAGGATGATGACGAGGATGAGTATCCGGATGAGGGGAGGCGGCTTAGTAGTGTGGAGAGGGAGGCGCATGAGGGGGTTGAAGGGGGGAGGAGTCCTCGGTATGATGAGACGAATGGTGAGGAGGGGGATGATGATGAGGAGGGGTTGAGTGGTGTTAGTGATTGAGACTGTGTAGATGGGGTGCATGGAGTTATGGGATAGGATAGGGGTCTTGCATTTGGTATGGGTAGGAGGGAGGAGGGAAGGGAGATATGGTGGATGGATGAGCGTGCGCTCCTCCTTTATGATACGGGGGGTGGCATAATAAATGTTGCATTGCTGTAATGTTAAGCACTCTTGTAGCGTGCATCAAAGCCTGTGAAAGATCCTATGCTATGAATCTGTCGATGATGAGACTATCTTCATTCCCTCATCACATCGTCATCTACCTCTCCAACCCCATCATCGCCCCACAACCCATCCAGCTTGAACTCTTCCGCCCACCCCTTCACAACCTCCTTCCGATCCCCACTCTCCCCCTTCTCCACCCCCACCGGCGCCTCAACCCATCCTCTGATCCTCCCATCCCGCCAATCCATCAGCACGCCCATAGCCGCACTTTGCAAATTCGGCACGCCCCCCTTCCCCAACCTTCCCCTCTTCCTTGCGACTTGGGTTAGGAAGTCGGTCGTTATGTCGCCGTCGGCACCTGTGGGTATGAGTGTTGAAGGTGGGAGCTGGTATTGTTCTAGCAGAGGAGCGAGAGTTGCGTCGGAGCGTGAGAGACGGTGGAGGAGGAGTGTTATGGCGGGTACTGGGTCGGTGATGGCGGAGGGTGGGAGAGCGGAGAGGAGGGTCAGGTTTGCGTTTGTGAGTTGCTTTGGGGTGAAGTTGGGGACGGGATCGCCTCCGGTACTGGAGGAGGAAGGGAAGACGATGCCGGGGGAGTCGAGTAGCTTCAATTTGTTGTCGAGTTTCACCTCACGTAACGCGGTTGTGACGCCGGCTTCGGCACCTACGGGGGCTGCGACGGTACTGTTGCGAGATGATCCCAAGCGGGAGGTTAAGGCGTTGATGACGGACGATTTGCCAACGTTGGGGTAACCCACTATACCAACCGTGGTGCTGCGTTTCAGTTGCCGCGAGGAGGCGTAGGATTTCAGAGCGCGCAACAGGGTTTCGCTTGTGCCTCGGACGGTCAAGGCTTTGTGGTCGAATGTGCGAGCGTTCGGCGCAGGGTTGTTCGCTCGGAGAGGGAGAGTAGGGAAGTAACGGCGAAGATAGGTAAGCCAAGCTTTCAGCACAGGTGGAGGCACGAGGTCGATCTTGTTCAAAACCAAGATCAATCGTTTCGAGCCAGCGTCAGCGGCGGTGATCTCTCGCTCTATCTCCCGCGAGCGGGTACCGTTGGGGTCGCGTGCGTCAAGGACGTAGATTAGGATGTCGGAGCTAGACAGTACTTGCTTGAATACTTTGTCGAAGGCCCGGCGGGAGGAGTCCGAGGTCTGAGGACCAGCAGAGGGAACAGCAACACTAGGATTGATATCGATGCCACCGATTTCCGAAGCGTCATCTTCGTCCATTCCATCGCTGTCCTCACCTGGCTCGTTTTCAAACTCGGCTGCTCGTGCACGGGCAGAGGCGAGAAGAGCGGACATTGGATTCGAAGACTCGGCTGTTGCGTCTTCGTCCAAGGATTCGTCGTCAATGATGTCTGACATGCTTTCCGCAACATCTTCCACATGAGCTTCAGAAGAGTTTTCCTGATGGGCTGACGATGCAGCCTGTGTGGCTTTGGCCTCTGCTCTCTTCGTTTGGATGGCTTCTTCCTTCAATCGCTTCTTTTCTTCAATCTCATGGAGGATTCGGTCTTTGTACGGGAATAGGTTGGGTATGCCAGGATCTTTCTTCAGCCGAGAGCGCCATTCTGGGTTCTGTAAGTTTATAAGCCGTACTGTGACCCAAATATCAAGGGGATCCTAACGCTTTTGGCTGCCTTCTTCTGCTTTCGCTGCTTTGCAGCGCTAGCTTTCTCGATCCTATGGCGGAGTCTTACTGGCGTTCGCTTTGACGTGGGCTCTGAAATCAGTCAGTATGTTGTCAGCATCAAGAAAAGTTGGAATTACTCCCTGGCTTCTTCATCATGGAGATATCACGTTGATGGCAGGGGCTTTGCACGCTTTGTGCATCTGACTGGGGAAAAGTTCGTGGTCGCTACACAAGACCAGCCCTAGCCCTAGCTTGGTTTTTTCTGCAACTCAGTAGTCAGCGTAAGCTATACTATTCGGGGCAAGTGCACTTGGGGAGCTGGGCATCTAGAGCTCGGGTCTAAGCTCGGATTTAAGCATGCTTGAAGTCTGCGCCCAAGCGACGACACCACAACATCATTTCAGAAAATCAAGCAGCTGCCTTATGAGGATGTGCAAGTGCATAGAAGTCGCGCTGTACGACGTATTGTGGTAGGTCCATCTCGCTGCGTACTTGGTACCCTTTTGGAAGAGAGAGGATACAATAGATTTGAGCAAGTACATCATTGATATTCATGCAGAGCTCGCAGCACCGAGGATCACCGAATAGGCAATGCAAGTATCTTGCATATTGGAACGATTTCGATCTTGCAAATAGTCGAGCGACCTCGTGTTTCAAGTTCAAGAGGCTACGGGTCGCAGGTACCTCTCCAGGATCCGATCAGCGTAAAGAAGTTCCAAGACTTCCGGAGTTTACTGTCTTGAAGGCCAGTGGTTTCTCACACTTTTCTGCCCGAGCAAAATCCCAACATAAAGGTGGTGATAAGACTAGTTTACACCCTTTTGTATGGGAATTGACGGGGTACAGCCATCAACAAGACCTCAACATAGATTTAGAAGATTGTGACTCTCAGATAAACGATTCACGCTGCACCTACCAGGATAGATTTTAGACCGCGTCACCATGCCTCTGCTCGAGGAGGAATTTTCTTTTACGGGCAAGGCAGAAGTATTTGCATTTGCCGGTATACTCTTCGACATGGATGGCACCATAGTGGACTCCACAGATGCGATCGTCAAGCACTGGTACGCTATCCCCAACGAAGTCTTTTGATTGCACATCAATCTCGAGCCGGTGGAGAGTCTTTCGGAACCTCCACTCACTCATGCATGCCTTCAGGGCTCCAATCTTGATCATGAAAGATTGGTACTGACAGCGAGAACATCATTAGGCATAAGTGGGTCTTAGCTTCCTGTGGATGATGCATATTGTGCTTCACTTCTCGTTCATACAAGCTTAGTATTGTGCGTAGAATAGGCAAAGAACTGGGGGTAGACCCCGCTTTGATATTGAAAACTTCACATGGAGTAGGTATTCCCTACCCCAGTTATTTTTTTTCTTTGAATCAGCTTGAGTCTCGAAATATTGTTTCCAGATTTACATCTCCTCGAACATGTCTTGGCTAAAAGAATCTTTTGGATGTCTAAGTACTAATTATTCGGATCGTCAGCGGAGGTCCATCGATACCTTGAAGCTCTATGACCCGAGTAAAGCCAATTGGGAGTGTAAGTGTATGAGGTGCATTATCGTTGATGCGCTGGCTGAGAATAAGCTAGACGTCAGTCATGTGGAAGGACTGATACCAAAACAGTATGGTTTGGACGCGGTTGAGGTCCCAGGAGCCAGAAATTTGCTTGCATCGCTTGAAGGGGTTGGGGCTCCATGGGCCATCGTGACGTCCGGAACGCGACCTCTAGTGACCGGTGTAAGGCCATTCCTGAGTCATACACTGCTTTTCAACTTGGATATGAAACGCGAGACATTTTCAAAAGCGGTGTATTCTCCTTAAACCCACTGATTGGTGCTATCCACTTCAATCTTGAACATGTTCTGTTTGTGGTCCTTTTCCGGGAAAGAGACGCTGACCCCTGCATATGGTAGTGGCTGGACGTTATGAACCTTGCTCAACCTCGAAATCTGGTAGTTGCAGAGGATGTGAGGGCCGGAAAGCCTGGTAAGATCATGAGCAAGCAAGCATGTTACCTCCCTCTCACTCTTTTAGATCCTGAATGCTATCGTCTCGGGATGAAAAGCCTGGGTCTCGACGCCAGTGCAGATGTCCTCGTGATTGAGGATTCACCGGCCGGGATTCGCGCCGGCAAGGCTGCAGGTTGCAAAGTGCTTGCCTTAGCAACGACGCACAGCATCGCGCAATTGATAGCTACAGGGTCGGCAGATTGGATCGTCCAGGATCTTCGCAGTCTCAGGTTCATCGGACCCACAGACAAGGCAGGTGTGAGGATGGAGATATCAAATACTCTGACCATATGAAACTATGATCTTCTCCCGACCAGCACTACTTACCTTACGATACTCATAGTGAATGATCGGTAGATGGGAGCCAAGTAGGATCTAGACTTGGAGCAACGTCCTTGGTGGGCTTGGCAGCAAGGAAGCTGTTGATCACTAGGGTAGTGTGAATCAAGCTAAGGAGCCCCTGATTCCGATCCAGTCCGGATTAGGGAGGATGAGGTACAGCGCTTATCCTCATTGAGTCAGTCGCGATTTTAACCTTTTAGCGCATCGGGCTAGGATCTTGCGCATCCCGCAAGAAAGGGGAAATGATCAGCGTGTCGCCCTTGCTGACGTTGATGATCAGAGATCTATTTGGGTATTCCGAAGGTGCAGCAGAGATTCAACGAATGATGATGAGATGCCATTCTTTTGCTCCTCCAACGGAACTACGGCCCTTGCGTTAATGTGCATGCCATAGGTAAGCCATTTCCATGATAGTTGATTAACTGTAGACGCCTTCTTCAATCTCGTGATTGTGGCGTCTTCGAGGACGGCTGAACGTCGAAGGTTTGGACAACGCCGTTGGAATAAACTTGAACTGGCGGCTACCATGGTGCCATGTAATTACAAGACGACATCGTGATGTTCTGGTTCGTGACCACGCATCGCCAAACTTTCCCAAGCTGCATGAAAGCTTCCACGCAATGATCGTGCAGAACACCGCAGACCAGTACCGTAGTAGAGTTCAACGCTTTGCTCCGTTGAGCCGGACAATTTCCCATCGAGATGGCGACTGAAGAATAAACAGTTGGTGGGATATTATTACCAATGCCAGCTGTCAGCGTCCGCAGCCGATCATGGCCGTTGCGTCGTTACTCAGGTACCAAGTGCCCAAGTGGCTTGCATTTGCAGCGCAGACAGTTGCAGGTACGGGTCCAGCAAGTACCGAGTACACATTTGCCGCGAACCTAGATATGTTGACATATGTCTCACAAGTAAAAATAACGAATGCTGTCCCCGTATCCGATTGCGAGGGAGGATTGGACGATCATCGATGATCAGCGATGGGGAGAAAAAGTCCGAAGGAAAGGTCAATTGCTCAGGACGCTAGCATCGTCATGATCATCATTCGTCGCATTATCGTGCAGCACGTTCAATCAGCAATCAGCGAGCGACCCAAGTCATGCAATTGCCGATGCGTGCGCATAGCGACATGGATGACTGAAGCTCTGAGTCGCCGGAGTCTGGAGTCTCGAGTCTCGAGTCTGGAATCTGGCTGCTCTTCGACCACTCCTCGCTACCGACTAAGCTGATAAGAAACTTCCCTCGCTCCCCCACTGCCACGAGTGCAGGTGCATTAGAATGGTAGTACTTGGTACTCCGTATTGTGTTTGCTACCATAGAACAGTCTGCCACCCCCAGAATAGCCCTGCGTCGGTCTAGCGCAATAGGAGAGCGACCAGTGCTGCAAGCATTATCGCCACAACCACAGTATCACTGCTTCTCGTTTGCAATTTGAGGGGAACAACCTTAAAAGATAGGTCTAGTCAGGAGCTGTAGGTGCGGAGAGTTGACTTTCATGTGGAAAAAGTTATTTGAAGAAAGGGATGAGATGGCAAGTGAATTGATGAGCGGACTTGGCAAAAATAGTATCATGGGCTGGACCGTAGTCGGGTCCAGGGGGGATGTTAATCCTCGTGGCATGCAGCCCTGGCAGATCTGAGGGATGCAGAATGGGCCGCGGAGCATGATCGTGCAAAGGGCTATGATGTTATGATGGTATGATGGGCAGTCTGCAGTGGACTGTCGTTAGGTAATTGTAAATGCGCAGCCTTGCGGGACTGCTGTTATACTTTGGCGAGTTGGGTGGGTGAATTGGGGAATGATAGAGAGAGTGGATCAAGATGGGGTGGATTGGGGGGGGGGATGGATGATGATGGCACCCTGTGATAGTCGAGTCCTCAGTACCGTACCTTAGTCAGTCCTCAGGTACGGCATATGGTATTGTACCTAACCTAACTGTCGAGGCCGTTCTCTGGCGCGCGCTCTCTGCATACAGCCACCGGAAGGGCGAGCAGAAATGACCCAAACAAAGATCTGGACGCCCCTCCATGATGGCTCCATGGCTTTGCTGCAGGTGCTTCACCCACGGCGAAAAAGGCAAAACCTGATTTGCACGGCAGCCATTGGGGACTGGCTCCCGAGTAGCTGGGTCGCTGTCACAAGCCTAAGCCAGACTAGCCACATCCCTGTCCCCTCCCCGAAAGGGTTTAAACCCTCAACTGCTGCACCCAAAGAGCCGCCCCGGCGTAAGCTCGCGGGAGGATTCCTAGCTCCAGTCTGGCTCCCAGTCTGATGCTTCTTCGCTCGCTCGCCGCTCATCACCTACTTTTGGGTCCTTTTCTTTCTCCTCTTCTAGCAGTCCTCTCCACTTCTCTCGTTCTCTGGCTCCCTTTGTTGTAAGCACGCTCGCTGTCCCTTTTCCACTGTCTTGGGTTTCCCCATCGATTGACACTCGCTTTGCACTCGGACTTGCTCGCTTTCCCGTACCACCATCGAGTCAAAAGGCAGCTTCCCTCGCTCGCACCTCTGCACTAGTCATAGAGCCGCTCGAACCAACCCCTTCACTCGTCGAATTCGGGCATCACTCCACTTCAGAGTGACCGCACTTGTGACGAGAAAGTCCTCGAGGCTCCCCCTCCTGGTGCACTGGAAGAGAAGCTCTTGGGATCACCCATCGTCTCCAGCCCTAATATCGCCTTCCTTGCAACTCATACGCCGTCATGACAGCTTGATCTACCATGACGTACACTCAAATCTACGAGGCTTCTCGAGCAGAATCATTGTATCCTACTACAGCTCTAAGTCACCACCTTCCTCCATCGCACCCAATGGATCCTAGCCACGCCTATCCTACTGGTGAAGGGGCAGCAATGGAACCGAGCTTTGATATGTACGATGACCGGCCGGGATACCCAGGGTTGGGCACGAACATCACAGAAGAAGGCGGGGATCCAGGGAGTCGTCCTCGTCTCACACAGGAGCAATTGGTTCACTTAGAAAAACAATTTGCTCTGCATCATAAGCCAAACACCGAATACAAGAAGAGCTTGGCGGAAAATATGGGTGTGGATTACTCCAAAGTTAACGTAAGCCATTACACCGTTCTTGTCATATCTCCTATTGACATTGGTCATAGAACTGGTTTCAGAATCGACGAGCTAAAGCCAAACATGAGAACCAGGTCCAGCTCAGATCTGATCCATCATTTGAAGACACTCGTAATTTCCTACCCGAAGACTTTCCGCCTACGGACTATAGGAGATCCTCCGGTCACCAACCGTCTGTTTATTACCCTACCACAGAGCAATGCCCTGCGCCATCAGAGGACTATTCTTCGTGCCTCGACTTCAGCAGCTTGACCGAACCACATCCAGAGTACAGTACTCACTCTACACCATTAATGGCCGACATGGGTGCTATCCATCCATACGATGATGGGAAGCCGTTCCACTCAAGCTTTTCAAATGCTCTACCTACGGGCTCCCTTTCCTCATGGCCAGTAACCAGTCTTTATGGTGAGGAAAAGATGCCAACGCCATCCACTATTGAACTCGGTTCCCTTGGAGTGTCGCCAGAGTCGCCTCTTGCCCAGGTCTACGGAATTGACTTAGCGCAAGTAAATGCCACTCACCATGGCCAGCAACTGTACCACAATACTCTCAACGGCCAGTTCAACGGTAATCCGTCATCACACTCTTTTGTTACATCTCCCTCCGAGGAAGACGACCATGTCAGGTATATCACACCACCACAGGAGACATCGCCACTTCCAGGGCTTAATCAGGCTACTTTCCAGCACGATCGTCGGACATCTCACGATTCCTTGGCTGAAAACTTCGACACTATCCACCTCCAGCAGTCGCAAGTTGGTCTGGGTCTGTACGGCAGCTCCACTGGTGCACCCACGTCAGATCTTGTCTCTCCTACTGGCCTTCTCACGCCTGTCATCACCCCCGATATTACTGACTGTAAACTACCCTTTGCGACGGGCCATGATCTTGCATCAAGGAGAAATCGCCGACCACCAAAGCTACAATCCAATTCCGGTCGGAGCTTCTCTTATGCTGGTCCTGTAACTTCCCCACGCCATCGAATCTCCCCTCCCAATTCAGGAAAGACGTCTCCAGTTCGTCGCATAAAGTCGACGGGCAACAATCTGAACGTTATGACCGGGCGTATCAAGAAGCAAGGTACATCATCAGCACAGATTTCGCCCCGCAGTTTTGAGGCCTGTTTTCAACTAGCTGCAAGGCCGGATGTCCAGTCAAATGCAGACACGCAAGCCCAACATCATCAAATATCTGGCCCTGTTTCAAATTCACTCACATCTTCTCCGCCAGTCACGTTCAGTCAACAGAACCAGGCGACTTGGATCGACTCGCCTCCGCATTTCCCTTTGGCACCTCCACCGTGGAATCTAGGAACCACTGGCGACACGGCTTTCGCTCATGGGCATGGCTTGACGCCACCCCAAACCGAGCATATCAATATGTATGCGCCAGCAGGCTTCCATCAAGTCTCACACTCTCAGCAGTATGGATATCACTGTCCTCCCCAGTCAGCGCCCTCTCACATTAGCACTTTCGACGCGGCCTCTGCGATGACACCGACCTCGCGAACATGGCCATCAGCACTCATGGCACCAGAGCCTTACCGTGATGACACCCAGTTACGTATCCCAATCCGACCTTATTACCCGCACCACCACAGTCACAGTGGCCCTCTCGGTCAGTTTCCACCTCCACAGGACCAATATCAAGGTTACCGCCCTGGAGTGGTACCTTTCCAGCCATTTCATCAATACCTCAACAGGACGCCCACTCCTGTGCTCAAGCCACTTGACATCAAAGTTGAAACTGGCCCTCCTCCACCAAAGGAGCTGGCGCAAGCTTCGCAGGAGCGGAAGGAGTACACGTTCCAGAATAGCTTTTCTCATGATCCTGACTTCGCAACCAATGCGAAAAAATAGTCTTTACTACTTTACACGCCATCTCTTTGCAGTCGTCATACAATGTTCGCGAATCCTCTCGCACGCTGTTCATCCAAGCCCGACGTCTGGGGATCATCGTTCATCGAACAGCATCCGAGGGTTACAATATCACCTCCCAACCAACTTATCCTCACAACCTTAATGTAATAATATTCATAACCAGCGTTTTTGTTCCACCAGGGACTAAAACGCCATCACTCATCGAGGTGACTAATTTCTACGAATCTACTTTGTTCAGCATATAGAACTTGCGGCGGAGAACGAGGCGCCAGTTGATTTGATTTTTTTTTGGTAATACGATGATGTGGGGGATAGCTCTGTATACGAGCATAGGAAAGAGATACCCGCGTTGAAGTAGGGAAAAAGACCCACCGCAGGCGCTGATTTTGGGTTTCTACGTTTTGGAGACCTGGAGGCATGATATTCCAACGTCATGGTTTCGGGGGGGTTGCCTTTTGGACGTAACGCACACAAATGGGATGATGTCGCGCAGGGATATGCCGCGTCGTGACGCGGACGAGATGAGATCGATAATATCAAATGAATATGCTCTCTTCGAGGGCCAGCCATTCCACTTCATGTTCTTTCTTCGTATCGGTTCGTCTATCTGCGTTGGATCGCGTGAAATGTCTTTTTATTTCATCTCTCTCTCCGTGCTGAACATCGGCTAATCCTACAAAGGCTAGACTAAATTTTTCCAGACCACAACATGAAGAACTCTCAACCCCTGAATAGGTACATTCCCAAGGTCTACCCTGAACCCCCCGGTAGTACCTCATCTAAGGTAGATGCCACCCCACAAACGTCAAGCCTGCTATACCTTACCTTACTCAATACATCCAATGGTACCAGCATACTAGTACACCACTTCCATTTCCACCACCTCCACACCCCCTTCACCCATACACTGAATCCTCATCCTTCCCTCCTAGAACACCGTGCCAAGTCCTGACTTGTTCTAAGTCACCTAGATAGAACGATCGTAGCGTGAGTATTGGTAGCATGAGTATGTCAAGCTTTATGGAGGAGGCTATTGTGTTTTTCATTTCTTTTAAGTGCTGTTTTGCTGGTTTTAGAGCAAGTTGATAATGTTGACGTGTGTTTTATTTGATTGTGCCGGGAGGGCTGTGAGTGGAGTGTGTGTATGGTGTGAGGAAGACTACAATTTAGGGGTTTTTGTCTGGGATTATGTATTTCTGAGGTTGGTAGATGTTAGTAGCTAGGTTTTGGATTGAATTGGTTTTTGAAGGAGGTATGGAGTAGGTCGTCGAGTTATCACCTTTTCTGGCAACGGGGCGTCTGATATCGCGATCCCTTGTCTTCTAAGCTTCGTGTTGAAGAGATTTCTTAATATGCCTTCTCGGAGATGGGTTCGCTGATGTAGGTCGATACTCTCGTTTCTTCTTCGTGTTATATCTTCATCTTCGTCATCAACGCCCCTGCTTTTTGGATAGAAACATCTACGCGATTCTAAGCCTAGCTTGATTTCACTTTGCCCCCGACCGCGTTGGTTTCTTTAACGCATGCTTTGCTCCCCAGAATAGTATAAGTATTCGAGTCCGGATGTTAGGGTTCTCAGAGTGGTCGCGTGGGGCGGATGAGGACAAGCCTATGATAGGCCTGGACGATATGTCAGATGTATGGCCTTCTTCATAGAGGTGGATTGAGTCGCCAGACTTGCTCTGTCTCATTTCTATCTTTCATTTGAATCCTTCCTCTATTGAACTTACCTCTGACGTTGCATTCTCATCTCCCAGAACGGAAAATGCCGATGAGTGCGAGACTTGTGTTCCAAATTCGAATTGATTTATGTAGAGCATCGTTTCGCAGCCAGCAATCCCATCCACTATGATGATTCTTTCGGAGAGACTGGCTTAGGACTTTTTCGCAAGGTCTATATCCTACCTACCCAGAATCAGCGCTTCTTCGTTGCGGCGTTGACATACCAGATCTGTCAAGAGCGCTGGTAGTGCAGCTACTGAAAAATGTCATCGCGCTCGCCATATTTCTATTCGTAAGTAATCCGCGTCATGTGATAATTATGAATACTATGACTTTGGGCAGTACCTGACACGTGTATTCTCGTCCTCGAGCACCAGCCTAATGATGCCCGGTAAGAAGTATTTGGAGGGGCTTTGGCAACCTAGTAAGCGTATGTGGAGATGACCGTGAGCCAGCTGTGGGTAATAAGGCTTCATAGGCGATGAAGATGCACAAGATCAGCCTTGATGCCCCTCGGGCGTTGCCCCAAGATGTCCAAGGGTATCAAGTGTGCTTCAAGATTCCAGATACGCAATGCCGTCGTCTGTTTCAAGTACGACTGTTCCTAAGATAACGTATGTGTGAAACATGCGCATTTTACGAAGAACGTTCGCGGCAAGTAACTGTTTATCCATCATATAGTCGCAAGTAATTACCCCAATTACCGCAACCGTAAATTCTTGCGTCGTTATTCAAAGTTCTCATTCGGCAGGTGGACTCTGCTCACGTTTTTATCCTTGATTCATTTGAGATGTTTGAGATGTTAAGCGATAGGAATTACATTCACGATCAGGATGCAAGTCTCTTCAACAGGCGCAGTAAGGATTTTGTGATTGCCCTTAATAATCGGCACATTCTTGACGCTTGAGCTTTTCCTCTCTAGCTACGTTGCAAAGAAAACTCTCGAGCCAAGGTCGACCTGTAGAAAATTTCATTGCTGTTCTTTTCCACCAGAACTGTCAACAACATCCAGAAGTGCAGTGTTAGCGTTCCTGATCCTGAGGTGCATCTGAGCACCGAGAAAGTGTTTGGTGCTGAGACTTGACTTACTATCGGATGCCGTAATGGGCGTCGGGTAATATATCTTGAGGTAAGGCCTCCAGGCTTCCTCTTCATATTCGATGTTTGGCCGGCACAGTACCTAGTCTCGGGCAATTATCTGCATCTGCGAGCACGACTGAGGTACATGATATTCTTCGATGAGGGAAATTTCGCGAAACGCTCGACTACCTAGGGGAAACAATCCTAACATAGACAGAACAACGCTAACTTTTGGGAATACCATTCTTTCCCAACGTGTCGTGACGGAGGTATACACTGAACTGTAACATGATATTAGACAGGGACCATGAAATGTGTTCTCAAGCCTTTCAGCTGCTGCTGGAACAAGGACTGTCGCTGCGATTCTAGCTGTGACTGTATCAACATTTATGGTGGCCAGAGCGGCAGGTGATGATAGGTCAACAGCGGGATGTGCCCCCAAAGCTTTTCAGATATTTCCTCTGTTCTGTCTCATACTCGTCAGTGGCTTCTTTTCCCAGATAGTTATTGAAGGAGCCATGCTCGGGTAGATCTTCATCAAAGTCAACGCTGAGTTCACCAGATTTGGCAGGGTAATCTGTCAGGGCAGGCCGCTATGGTTGACCCGTATCAGCCCCAAAGACTTGCTGCATCTTTTTCAAGGCATCGCCTGGTAGTGACCAAAACTACGGCAGGTGTAACCTGAAAAGCTTTGGATATATCATGACTACCTTCGTTATGATCCTCGATTTGTTCTGAAAGTGAAATCAGCTCCTCGGATTATGTCGACTTTGAGATCTGAGTACGAGTAGAGCTTCGATCCTGCTCATTCTGGAATTGCTAAAGATAGGGTGTAGCTTTGTCACATTAGAAGGGTTCACCTGGTAACCGTCCATACTCGGTGACCGTCCAGCCTTATAGGGCTGATACCCTATAAGGCTACCCTAGAGCATCAGACTTTGTAATTCTTCACTCTTCATGACCTGAATTTTGTAACAACGCTGTCTACTAATCTATTTAACATGTCGAATGCACCCCTACCGTCCCTTCCTCCATCATAGGAGGCCGAGCTAGGCAGGGAAGATCGCATAGAATTAGCCTGCATGGCCTAGGGGACTAGGCAATTTACGGCGGAGTTAGAACGGGGCTACGAAGACAGAATGGCCAGGAACGATAGGAAGGACAGGTGACTAGGGGAATTAGCTAATCAGGACGAGGCATGCGGACAAGTGAATAGGTTTAGAAATAGTTATTTCATGGATTTATAGCATGGAATGGACGCTATGGACCATATTGGCGATATTTCAGGGTAGGCTTATAGGGGACTAGCCCTATAAGGCTGGACGGTCACCGAGTATGGACGGTTACCAGGCACCCAGGTGAACCCTTCTAACACCAGTATGCACCATGGGCAGGTAGCAAAATGCCCAAGGTGGATATGTTTAAATCTTACTATACGAATATGCTCAATGGAAACTGTGGTACAGGAACATTTCCGGACGTATCCGAAGTCGATCCATTAGACTTAGCTCTTCGGTTTCAGATCGAGCAAAGATTCTATTAGAACAAAAATCCTCATATGGTTGTAAGCCTTGTAGACGCATTCATAAGCACATAAGGTACTGACTCTCCGTAAAGTTACACCTAGAAACGGCTAAGGATGATCTAGTCGTATAGAAGCTAGTCTACTCAGCGATATCAGCCTAGCCCTGATATGGAAGTTGTTCATCACTAGCGTCGGGCAGCCGGGAATAAGGATTCGCCGGAAATCGGCACTCCATGCGAATAGTGAATTATGACAAGCATCTCAAATCTTTGCTAAGATGGAAAAGCTAGCGGTAGTCGATGGTACCTCGTACTCTACCGGTGTCAAACTTCACCGCGAGTCTTCCATCATCAAGCTTTCTATATTAACTGCCACAGGCTCTAATGGCAGATTCATATCACTATGGCCGAAAGGGAAACACAGAACATTACATTGACCGCAGACGCAGATGATGCACGAAAAAAGTACACATCACTGGAGGCTCCGGAGGCCATCATTGTAATGCCAGAGGCAGACAGCCATCAGGTTGAAGAGAAGAGAGAGGCAGATGAACCACCGGATGGGGGTTACGGCTGGGTCTGTGTAGCATGCACATTCTTCATCAACGCACACACTTGGGGCATCAACTCCTCCTATGGTGTCTTCCTCGCCCATTACCTGAGCACCAGCTACTATCCCGGAGCATCAGCGCTCGAGTTCGCCTTCATCGGCGGTCTCTCGATATCCCAGGCTCTTGTGATCGCGCCGATTGCTACGTATGTAACTCGAGTTTACGGGACGAGGACTACATTGCTTCTCGGCGTAGCCTTGGAGACGCTTGCATTGATTGGCGCATCGTTCACACACCAGATCTGGCAGCTTTTTCTCAGCCAGGGTCTCTGCTTCGGGTATGGGATGGGATTCCAATTTGTTGGCTGTGTGGGGATAATACCTCAGTGGTTCACCAAAAGAAGAGGTCTTGCCAACGGCATAGGTACTGCAGGTAGTGGTTTAGGTGGTATGATGTACAGCTTAGCAACAAACGCCATGATCGATAGTTTAGGTGTCGAATGGGCATTCAGGATATTGGGTATCGTAGCATGCGTGGTTAACGTTGTTTGTGCCTTGCTAATCAAGGACCGAAATAAGGCCATTGGATCATCACAATTGGCATTTGACTACAATTTGTTCAAGAGAGGGGAGTTCTGGCTTCTGCTAGGTTGGGGGTTCTTCAGCATGATGGGTTACATTACGTTGCTATTTTCCTTGCCAAATTACGCTACCAGTATTGGATTGAGCTCACACCAGGGTTCTATCGTTGGGGCAGTCCTGAACCTTGGACAAGGGCTAGGCCGTCCACTTGTGGGCATCTTCTCTGACAAGACTGGTCGCATCAACATAGCTGGGTTTTGTACCTTCATCTCTGGCCTCTTTTGCTTCGTCATCTGGATCTTTGCGAAGAGCTTTGGGGTTTTAGTCTTCTTTGCGATCATTGTGGGGACCGTGGCCGGAACTTTCTGGACCACCATTGCACCTGTCGGTGCTGAAGTGGTGGGCCTGAAGGAGCTCCCTTCAGCTCTGTCTATCGTTTGGACATTTCTAGTCCTTCCCACAACCTGTGAGTGTTTTCATTCCGCTGATACCATCATATACCAACGTTTGTGGCTGACCACTAAATAGTTTCTGAACCGGTAGCACTGGAGCTGAGGGCGACTACTGGTGACATATATTTCCATGCACAGATTTTCACCGGTTTCATGTACGTAGCTGCAGCGTTGTGCACGTGCGGTCTACGGGCCTGGAAAGTAGGACAAATCGAACAGCTTACAATTGAACGAGAGAAAAAGCCAAAGGATGTCGTTGCATCAGCCGCTGAAGCCTTTAAGGGTCAGGCTGACTCTTCTGCATTATCAAAGAGTCATTTGATGAGACGCATGGTCATGTGGAAGAAAGTATGAAATATTATAGACATAGTGACTTGCAGTTCGCAAAACGCGTCGCTGAAGAAGACGTACATTTGCATACCAAGCAAAAGGCATTTGACACATAATTTCAGCTGGACCTTTTTGTGGGTGACTCCGGGCTCCGTTGTCTTTACAGCATCTAGTAGCTACTCCGTCCCAGCCTGCCTTGCCTGCACGGTTGTACTTGGACAGCGCGGTGTCATCCTCATTTGGAAGGTATTCAGAGCGTGCAAACAAAGTACATCCAATGTGAACATAATCAATCATCGCACAGGTGCGAATGTTGGCCAGTCTAATCGCAATGCAGAGTGGAAGGCCAGCTTCAAGGAGTCAAGTCGTCTCGCCTGTAGTGCCCCCCCACCCCAAAGTTGATGTTTACATGCCAAGGCGGACCACGCGCTAGCGTCTGGTGCTTCACCTTCCCACAACAAGGCTGTCCCTCTCGTGCCTTTCCCACTCGCATCCCCATCCACACCTCAACATCAACTTCACCATCTCTTCGAGCGCTTGACCTTACTCTACCTCGAACTCTTCCAACACGCTACTGATAATTCTCTTGCTCCGCAGCCAAAATGCGTGAAATTGTACGTCGTTCAACAAAGCTCAAAAAATTTCCAACGCGTCCCCTGCATACCCCACTATCACCAGACCATGGACTAACCCGTATCCTCGCTGTGAAATAGGTTCATCTTCAGACTGGACAATGCGTAAGCCAACTACCAAGCAATGTTGTTTGATCTTGCTAACGAGGCTAGGGTAACCAAATTGGCGCTGCCTTCTGGTTAGTCCACCCTCGATATCTAATCACAGGCTATCGAAAGCATACTCATACACTTTGGTGGAACAGGCAGAATATCTCTGGCGAGCATGGACTTGACGGATCTGGGGTGTGAGCAGTGCAAGAGATCCGAGGACCGCCATTTTACCTGACTCTGACTAGGTACAACGGAACATCCGACCTTCAGCTGGAGCGTATGAATGTCTATTTCAACGAGGTTATTGAAGCTCTTTCTATGCCCCAAGTCTTGAGCTCATATCATCACAGGCATCTCACAACAAATATGTTCCTCGTGCTGTTCTAGTCGACCTCGAGCCTGGGACGATGGATGCTGTCCGCGCTGGCCCCTTCGGCCAACTTTTCCGACCTGACAATTTTGTCTTCGGTCAGTCTGGTGCCGGAAACAATTGGGCAAAGGGCCACTATACCGAGGGCGCGGAGTTGGTGGACCAGGTGCTCGATGTAGTGCGGCGTGAGGCCGAGGGCTGCGACTGCCTCCAGGGCTTCCAGATCACGCACTCCTTGGGAGGTGGAACTGGTGCTGGGATGGGTACGCTGCTAATCTCGAAGATCCGCGAGGAGTTCCCAGATCGTATGATGGCTACGTTCTCCGTGGTGCCGTCACCCAAGGTGTCTGACACGGTCGTTGAGCCCTATAACGCAACCCTCTCCGTGCATCAACTGGTTGAGAACTCGGATGAGACCTTCTGCATTGATAACGAAGTGAGTGCATTTCTGCCAACCCGATCTAATCATAACTAATAGTGCTAGGCACTCTACGACATCTGCATGCGCACACTCAAGCTGAATAACCCATCCTACGGCGACTTGAACCATCTTGTCTCAGCTGTCATGTCTGGTGTTACTACTTGTTTCCGCTTCCCTGGTCAACTCAACTCCGATCTCCGCAAGTTGGCCGTCAATATGGTGCCCTTTCCTCGACTACACTTCTTCATGGTCGGCTTTGCACCTCTCACCAGCCGTGGTTCTTCCACTTTCCGCGCGGTCACTGTTCCAGAATTGACTCAACAGATGTACGACCCAAAGAACATGATGGCTGCCTCTGACTTCCGAAACGGCCGCTACCTGACCTGCGCTGCTATCTTCCGTGGTAATGTCTCCATGAAGGAAGTTGAGGATCAGATGCGGAACGTCCAAAACAAAAATGCATCCTACTTCGTTGAATGGATCCCCAACAACGTCCAGACTGCTCTTTGCTCCATCCCTCCCCGTGGTCTAAAAATGTCATCAACCTTCATCGGTAATTCCACGTCTATCCAGGAGCTGTTCAAGCGTGTTGGCGACCAGTTCAGTGCCATGTTTCGTCGCAAGGCTTTCTTACATTGGTATACTGGTGAGGGAATGGACGAGATGGAGTTCACTGAGGCCGAGAGCAACATGAATGACTTGGTTTCCGAGTACCAGCAATACCAGGAAGCCTCCGTCTCAGAGGGCGAGGAAGAGTAGTGAGTCACCTTTGTGTACCTTTCCAAACGTAAAGATTTAATGGTGCTATCTCTAGTGAAGAGGAAGCTCCCGTTGAGGGCGAGGAGTAGAGACTACCAGCATAATACTCTTGCCTCCGAGTAGGTAGGTTACAGCAGCTAGCGTTTGCTTTTATTCTCACGAATGATGTAGATCATGGGGTTCAGACTGTTTATGTTTTCTAGCGAAAAATAGTGGCGCGAGCACACGTATTAGGATCCCCATTCAAGTGGAAATTATCCTTTGAGAGAACAGCGTGAGCGTCTTGCAGATATCATTTCTTTGATGTGGTGATATTCCCTATGGACATGCTGTCTACTTGCTGGCTGAGTACGCGTACTGTGTCGTTGCCCTTATGCTTGTGCGGCTTTGGAGGGCTTTCGCACTGCCTCACGGGACCATCCTCTCTATAGGGCCAGGCTACGAAAACTGCCTCCATACGCAATGCCAAGGTGCCGATTTGCTCGAGGTATCTCTTTAGAGGTTTCTCTGCTGAAGAATATCTGTGATTGGATGGAGTGGGGTTGGTCATGATATCACAGCTGGGGTAATGTGGAAATTGAAGTCGGAACACTCTTTCTTATGAAGCATGCTTTGATACGACTGATATCAGCATGTTCATAATGTTCCAAAGATGGACTCTCCTGCTAACACAGACTGGGCGTACGATTAGCTTCTGCACAAGCTGATCGATAGGGAGTAGTTGGTCAAAGATGGATTTCAGTGCTTTGCAAACTTTTCTGCATTCATTGACTACCAATTCCCGCCCTATGTACAACTTGTGCAGTGCTTTTTGGGTATATAGTAAGAGATGGTACTACACACACACCCCCGATCGCGACCGGCGCGATCCACTCAAACCTCATTACTCGGATACTCCACCTCTCCACTCCCCACAAAATCCTCCTTGATACTTCTCATACTGACAAACCTACTCAGCAAATTCGCCGACCCAGCTTTATCATTCGTGCCGCTCGCCCTCGCACCGCCAAACGGCTGCTGGCCCACCACCGCCCCGGTGCTCTTGCAATTGATATAGAAGTTCCCGGCGCTGTTGCGCAGCATCTCCTCCGCGAAGCGTATCGCGTGGCGGTCTTTTGCGAACACGGCGCCTGTGAGGGCGTAGTCGGATGTGGTGTCGATGAGTCTGCACATGTCGGCAAAGGCGTTTTCCTTTTGGGAGTCGTAGACGTATAGTGTGAGGATCGGGCCGAAGAGCTCGGTGCTAAGGAGGGGATGGTGCGGGTTGGTGGTGAGGTAGATTGTGGGGTGGATGAAGTAGCCGGTTGAGTTATCGTAAGTGCCTCCTACGAGTAGTTCGAGCTCTTTGTCGTTTTTGGCTTCGTCGATTACTCTTTTGAGTTTGTTGAACGATGCTTGATGGATTACCGGGCCGATGAAGTTGCCGAATTCGGTGGGTGGGCCGACTTTCAGGGCTTTTGTTTGGGCGATCAGGGCGGGTTTGATGGTGGGCCAGAGGGAGGAGGGCAAGTAGGCTCGGGATGTGGCGCTGCATTTCTGGCCTTGGTATTCGAAAGCGCCGCGGATGGTGTTGATCGTTGTGTTGTGTGGATCGGCGCTTGAGTGGACCAAATGGTAATTCTTTCCGCCTGTTTCGCCGACGATTCTCGGGTAGCCTCGATATTTGCCTTCTGCTACATTGGTAGCGATCTTGCCGTACAAGCTGCGGAACACGGTGGTGCTGCCTGTGTAGTGCAGGCTTGAGAATTCTCGGTGAGCGAGCACGACAGAGGTCACTTCGACAGCGTCGCCGGGAACAAACTGGATTACATCGGGTGGAAGACCAGCTTCCAGGAGGATGCGGTATATAATGTAGTTCGAGGCTATTGCTGATGGAGACGGTTTCCACAATACGACATTGCCCATAAGGGCTGGAGCACAAGGAAGGTTGCCGCCAATGGCTGTGAAATTGAATGGGGAGATGGCATACACGAAGCCTTCGAGCGGCCGGTATTCAACGCGGTTCCAGACACCCGGAGAGTTGTGAACGGGTTGTTGGGCATACAGATCTTGAGCATACTGGACATTGAATCGGAGGAAATCGCAAAGTTCTGCCGCCGCGTCGATTTCGGCTTGCCATGCATTTTTTCCCTGTCCGATCATCGTTGCGGCCATCAGCTCGTAGCGGTATTTACCACTGATGAGATCTGCAGCTTTGAGGAAAATGGCAGCGCGGTCGTTAAAGGGTAGCGACTCCCAAGCCGGTTTAGCTGCGAGAGCGGAATCAATGGCACGAGAGACATCAATGGAGCTGGCATTCGTGTATTGGGCAACTACTTGTTTGTGGTTTGACGGATTTGCTTGTGTGAGAGGAGGTGTTTCCCAAAGCTGTGGAGGAAATTCAGCCTCTTTCTTATAAGGGCTCGGTAAATCCTTGTGCTTGTGCTTACAGTCTCAAGAAAGGACCTGCGATCTTCAATTCGGATGATTGAGGGTATCTTACCTCTTTGCCGTCGATCACTGTGGGTACCTCCAGCGGTTTCTGCCCAAAATCGTGGATAGCTGCTTCAAGAGCTTTCCTATCGGGCGATCCTTTGGCATAATGTTTCTGCATTTTCAACAATCAGCATTATGGTCTGGCCTCTAGATATACACCCACGTTGTTTTCGTTCTCCACTTTGGGCACTTTGTACGTTGCAATAGTCGCCATATTTGTAGACTTCAAGCCAGTCAATAATCCAATCCTGGAGCAAAGTGCACTATGAGACAATGATTTGTACGATATTTTCCCGAGTAATTGAGGACCTCTGCCTGCCATTGATATCTTCAAACGACGAGAAGTGGCTTGGAGAACGTGGGATTTTGCTTCGTCTTGAACAGCTTCTGTACCGATTCTAACCGTTGTAAGGGCCGAGGTATTGCCGATCTGATTAGATAGCAAAGTGTTGCGATGCTTATCGGTACCAAGTTTGCCTGTTACGTAGAGCGAATATTGAGCAGCATGAAATTGTAGTTGAAACATACTCAGAACAAACCCAAATCTACCGTATTTTGAATATTCCACCACCGCTGCAGCTTCGCCTATCTGGAATCTCTGGACCAGTGTCCAGTCTCACTCAAAGACCTAGAATCATTCACATCATGAGCTCCTGAAGACAGAAGCAGTGGCTGTGACTTTTCGACACAGGTCTTGACATTCTGCTATTCAACACCAATCCGAGTGAGAGTATCCCACTCCTCGCTTCCCTCTTTCAAGCATCGTCTCACCAGAAGTCACCTTCGCCATGGACTATCTCCAAGGTTCTCAGCCCTTCCTCATGTTTCAGCTCTTGACTTCTACTGATACTTCTTACCAGACTACCTCCCCCAGGCAGCCCGCTTCTACAACGATTACTACCAACCTTACAGCGCTTACCTCAAGCCCGTTCTGCGTACCCTTTTACTCACCCAATCCTACTTCTATCGTTACCTATTTCCAACACTCTATCCTCTCTACACACTCACAAACAATGCGATTCAGTCGCTCTCGTCCGATGCCCCGGACTTATTCACCCTGGGTATTCTTGCCGCGGTACTGATCGTATCAATGAAGTTGCTGGATTACATGCGGAAGACGATTGTCTATTGGATCAGTATGGCCATGCGATTAGCTATGTGGGGAGTGGTCGCTGGGTTGGGTGTGTATGTGTGGCAGAGGGGTGCCGAGCAGAGCGTGGAGGACTTTGGGTGGGTGTGGGGCCTTCTGGCAGGTCTTGGCGAGGAGGGAAAGAAAGTTGGTGGACGGAAGGCTGCGGGGCGAGAGAGGGATGCGAGGAACATGGCTGGATCGGGGCCAAGGCGAAGGACGAGAGGAGCCGGTTGGTAACGTAAGAGATGTGGGCACAGTGCAATGTATAGTATCTTACGAGGAGAATGGCGTGTTTTGACCACTTGGAATAAGGAGAAAGATCTAGGTGGTCATGCACGTCGCTATACCCCGTTGCCATGATTAACGGCCATAGTTGAAGATACCTGGTATGAAGCGTACTCATTTGCGCCCTCTCCCTCAATGCCATCACTATGTAGATTGCTCCCATTAATTCGCCCACTAATATAAGTCTAATCTGAGTTGGGGTATAGTCCATGAAGAACATGCATTGGGAAGAAACCCTGGAATCCAATCAATACTGAGAGCTTCGACGTATGTCCTCATCCTCATAATTCATCTCAATTTCGTCATTTGGTTCTTTCGGCTCTTGGGCTTCGTGATATTGTGTCATGTCGTCAATGTAGCTGAGAATTGCGCCAACACTGTCCTCTTTCTGTACGTCCAGTTGCAGGAAAGACACCATGCTGAAATCGTCAATCAATTGAGCAACAGCTCTGTTGAGGCGCTTGAAGCTTCCCCCCGCCATGACTGAATTTGCTGATGAAGGATCACTGGTTTTCTGTTGAGCTGATTCAAGTGCAGCCTGGCTGTCAGTTGGGTCGTCGTCCATCAACGAAGTATCTGGGTCTAAGAAGCGCTTCAATTCTTTCTTTGACACGGAGCCTTTCACTAGATCCATCTTGCTCAGTACATTGACGTGTGGGACTTCCAGCATGATCATCGCACTCATTGCAGAGAGAGTGCCGGCAAAGTACTTCGCTCTGTCCACCACGAAAGTTGATTCGAGCAAGTAGGTGGCGCAGATATTGACATTAAGGGAGCCCGCACGTGTGAGATGCTTCACCAGAGCGGGAACTATAGGTATGTGGGTGTAGAGTTCGATTTGGCCGGGCATATCGATTATGATTAAGTATTCTTCAGTGAGAGGATCTATGGCCTCTGTGAGGAAGTCTAGGTTTTCTAGCAAAAACCTGCATGCAGTCAGCAATGTTCACTGCCAGCATCTTATGTGTTATAATGCACTCAAAGCAATAAATCAACCCTCCATTCGGGCCCAAGCCCATCTCTTCCATCACATCCTCGAGGGATATGAGCTCCTTGATGTCTAGATCCGGCTCATACACAAAATCTTCAGCCGCAGGATCAAGGTTGACGTAGAAGCATGAACGCTTGTTGACTCGAAGGTGTTGTATGAGGGCAGAGCAGAAAGTGGTCTGGTACACTCGTCAGATGTATTCTATCTAGATGGGTGGATGAATGCGCACACCTTGCCGGCGCCCGCCGGACCCATAACAAGGACACCAAATTTGCTCATTTTACCGTGCAGACTCGTCTTGGAAATGTACGAGCGCGAATCAGTTGTTCCGAAGCATCTAAAAGTCCGGAGGTCTCAAGCACGGCCCGTCTATTTTCCCCTGAAAATGGCGTCAACCACGCTTGTGCTCGGCCGTACATCGGCATCCGGTAGCCAAAAGTCACCGTCCGTGGGGTTTCTTTTCTTGAGCTGAAGTTTTACAACATCCGATTATCCACACTTTCAATTTACATCCTCATTCCGTTCTCGACACATATCAAACTCATATCCACTATACTTCTTGCAGAGATCTCATCAACATGGTCAACCAGACCCACATCAACGGGACGAATGGGACCAACGGTACCCACAAGAAGGAGACCTTCCTCTTCACCTCTGAATCGGTGGGCGAAGGGCACCCAGATAAGATTGCAGACCAAGTATCTGATGCTATTCTTGATGCTTGCCTTTCTGAAGATCCGATGTCGAAGGTCGCTTGCGAAACTGCTACCAAGACTGGTAACTAAGCCTGGAAGTGATTTGTACGCAACGCTAATCGCTACTAAAGGATTGATATTCGTCTTCGGTGAAATCACCACCAAGACGCGTATTGACTACCAGAAGACCATTCGTAATACGATCAAAGACATCGGATATGACAGCTCAGACAAGGGATTTGATTACAAGACGTGCAGTGTGCAAGTTGGCATCGAGGAGCAATCGCCCGACATCGCACAAGGTTTGAAGTTGGACCAAGCGCTGGAAAAGCTCGGTGCAGGGGATCAAGGCATCATGTTTGGCTACGCAACTGACGAAACACCCGAATACTTCCCATTGACCTTACAATTAGCCCACAAGCTCAACAAGGAAATGTCAGATTCGAGGAGGAACGGAAGCCTGCCATGGCTCCGGCCTGACACCAAAACCCAAGTCACCATCGAGTACGAGGACGATGGAGGTGCAGTCGTTCCAAAGAGAGTGGATACCGTTGTCGTCAGTGCTCAGCATAGCGAATATATCACGACCGAATACCTCCGGAAGGAGATCCTCGAGAAGGTCGTAAAAAAGGTCATCCCAGAGAAATACCTCGATGACCGTACCATCTACCATGTAATTCATCCGTCAGCTTTGTAGATGGCTTCACTGACACAATCCAGATCCAACCTTCCGGTCTCTTCATCATTGGTGGGCCCATGGGTGACGCTGGCCTGACCGGTCGAAAGATCATCGTTGATACATACGGCGGGTGGGGCGCTCATGGAGGTGGGGCGTTCTCCGGAAAAGATTACTCGAAGGTGGATCGCTCTGCTGCCTACGTAGCTCGTTGGATTGCGAAATCCCTTGTGCACGCCAAGCTGGCTCGCCGCGTACTGGTCCAACTCTCATACGCAATAGGTGTTGCCGAACCCCTTTCAATGTTCATCAACTCCTATGGCACCTCCGACAAATCCTCGGATGAGTTGGTCAAGATCATCCGAAGCAACTTCGATCTGAGGCCTGGTGTCATCGTCAAAGAGCTTGACCTCGCAAAGCCGATCTACCTTCAAACTGCGAAAAATGGACATTTCACCAACCAGGACTTCACATGGGAGAAACCCAAGACCCTGAAATTTTAATGGATCTCGGCATCAGCATATCTTTAGCGATTTCCTTCATGTCATGAACATTACGATGATACCATTCCTGCGCTTTGTTTTCAACAACTCAAGGCGCTTCGGGGTCAACAAAAGGTGTTCGTTGCATTCAACATAGATCACTGAGTCTGTATAGAGGCAGTATATGCCGCACTGGGGTTTCGGAGATTCAACAATCTTCCACACCCCTAGGATGGCGACCATTCTTATCTGTTCATAAGATACATTGGCATACAGAATTCAACACTCTTAGATTAGCGGGAGGGCTTCGAATATTCGGCATTCAACAAATCTTGTCGAATCTGAAGCACTCAATTGCAGATGGAGCTTTAGAATTCAACAAGATACTTGACATAGGCGGCACAGATATTGCCTTGGTTAGCATAGGTAGTACTGGAGTTCAGTTGCCTAGGGCTTCGAATAACAAACCACCTTTCTCATGGAATTACTTGCTACCATAACGCCTTCAAGGTCCAGTCCAGGCCCTCCACGCTGCTAACTTTTTCTTAGATTAATTGCGCATACAGGTGCATATACTTTGGTGTGCGTCCAACGGGACGAGCCTTGATTTCTTCCATGGTATGTGCGCTAAGGAGGCTGACTGGTGCAAGAGGGTGTGGTGTTTCAGCTACCTTGATACCAAGATTCTGCCAAGCGAGCTGAAGCAAGGTTGTTCCTAGTTACTTATCTATTTCCATGAGGCTCTGCCCAGCTGTCACCGGCTTCCTACCGGGCGGCCTTGTCAGTATCAAATCAGGCAGCCACATGCAACAGAGTGCCGAACTCCCCCGATCATGGTAGGAACCCAAGATGCAAGTCAGGCGAGCTAACGAATGATGCCTGCCCTGCATTGCTCTGAAACGGGATTTTACGAGAGCCATCCTTCGAGGCTTAGGCATTTGTCACACCAAGGCTAACCAAGGATATGGATGCGGCTTTCGGATCTAGCCACGCGCATTCCTCAATGCTATGATGGCGTTTTGCTCGCATGAGTTGGTATCGAATCACCAATCAAAGGGAGGGTGTCCTCTTGGCAGTCGTAGATGGGCCAATTCGAACAAAGGCAGAACAGATATGTAAGCACCGCAGGCCCCTCGTCCATGCTTGTACTGCACTAGAGACCGAAGCCGCAATGTGCCAATCTTCAGCCAGCCCCCGTACCGTAGGCGACAGACGTAGACGTTCGAGGCGGGCATTACTTCACCACTTCCCCAGTAATTTTGAAGCTCGCTTCTTTCAGGCCAGGCGTAGAATTGCAGGGAGTGGCACAGACGCTTGATGGAAATAGAAAAGGAAAAGGCGGCAGCGGTTCAGGTCTCGCTACCGAAGTTTGGGTAGTGGACGATGACGGTCCTTCAGATCCGCGAATGATTGGCGAATGGCAATATCGCCTCCCATCATGCTTCTTTACTCTAGGATCGATGGACGTCCTGTCGACTCTGACTGCAGATCGCGGTTCGATGGCATGCCCCAAGCAAGCCCGAAGACATCGTCTCCACTATCAAGTCCATTTAATGCCCTCCCTGCCTCAGCCATTGCACGAAGGGCGGAGCAATCCCCCATGAATGGGAGTCTGTGCGCTGAACAACTTAGGTTCGTGGCTTCCCTTCCGGAGCGATCGACATTACCCGTGCTTTTTATCTTTTATGCATCATGTCGCCCGTGGGATGTTTGCCCAGCCTTCCTTCCAGCCTTTCTTGGAAAGACGACCATGAGTGGTTGATTGGGGTCGAGATTGGAAGGATCGACTGCAAAGATGTGGCGTACATGACGAATCAAGGCAGTATGTTGGGGTCGATGGACTCTGGTAGACACTAGTAAATACTACATAGGTAGACTTCTCCCTTCCCTTCCCCTTGCCGCCCACGCCTTCGCTCTCCCATCGCATCATCCCGCCCCGTCCTTGCAGTGGTAGATCACTTAGCTCCGTGCTAGTGAGCTAGCCTCATGAGCTACCAGCTAGCAATCCGATTAGCCATGGAAATCCTGCCAAAGGTTGCTCATCTGACTGACTGGGAAGAGTTCGTATTGACCACATGGTGATCCGTAGCTCGATCCCTTTGTTCCTTTGGCGGCTACTGCGATTAGACACAACGACCATATGACTTGCCTTCTGGACCCTTTTCTCAAGCAAGGGGGGGGATTGGCGTGGAAAACCTTAGGAACGAACGACAGGTTCTACTCCTGCATCAAGGCTTGCTTGCTGCCTGCAGCGGCATGTCAAGTCCGCTTGATCCAGAGGGAGCGGTATCTTGCATTGCAGCATTAGTTTCCTCTCGAGCATTGACGATCCTGCGCGCTACTCTCGCCGTGTCAGAGAGATCATTGGTCACTCAGATATCTCTTAGCATATGGATTAGTAGCTACCTTACTATTCTATGGAATACCAGGTATCCGGTCAATGCACTTGGAACCTCGAGCTAGACTCCACATCTTGTCCACTCTTTTCATCTGTACTTTCTTCGTGCTCCTTCTCGGAGTCAGTGAGTGAGTCAGATAGAATCCCCTGCCGTTTCAGACTTCATCGTGACTAGAACTAGAATAGTTATCGGTCGTATTACGGTGCATTACTGCGTTACTGCACTGTTCGTTACGAGCTCCTCCTGACGACGTCCTACTCATCACACTTGAACACTCCGACACTCCGACACTTATCTTTAACATGGCACCGCTCCCCTTCAATCTGGAGTGTTGAGGATCCTCACTTGGAAGGTTAGCCAGTAGTTGTCTGTCCGTCGGTGGTCTGCATCTTGCAACAAAGGCCTTCGGACCGCCAAATCTTCCCTCCTGGCACTGGAGCCAATCCAGTAAAGGGCCCCGTCTATTCCATACTTATCCAATCCATCGTGCATAGCTCGCACATAGCCCCTACTACTGTTCTTGCTTATCGAATCATCGACGGATTACCTACTTGTGTCACACTGTTCATCGACTGCCCGAAACTACTTAGGCTACTCAATCGCCCCCTTCCCCCCATCCCCCCCCCCCCCCGGGACATCCCATCGTCGGTTGCTAAACTAGGTAGCTAATCCTGACTTGTCCGTCTTCCGAGGCGTGCGATAATTGGGGCAAAAAGGCAGACCCATCACATCCCCCATCCCCGCCCGACCTTGCAGAAACATCACCCAATGTCCGCATGGCCCAACCACCAAACACACCCGTAAAACCAATCGCGACCACCTGCCCCAGTACCCACCTAATTACACCGTGCAGCTTACCTTACCTACCCGTCCGCCTCCACCCTCTGGCTTAAGGGTAGCATAGTGCCCGGAAGGAGGGGTCCTAAGCTTTCCGTGCGCGACTGGCCTGCATGCAACGACTCGCGCCAGAGCTTCCGAATCAACACCTGGCTCGTGCCATCATCGTCGTCGCCATTTCCTCCGCCATCCTGCAGCGGGCGCCTTTGCGCACCGCCACCGTAGGGGCGACGAAGTTGGCCGCCAGCTCGGCCAAGGCTGCCGCACCACACTGGCCATCATGTACTCGGCGGCGGTCCCCGCGACATCATCGATGAATGGCATGAGAAGTGGCATAATTGACGGTACCATCAATCCAGCAGCGCTGAACACGCCTGGTAAGTGATCTTTCATCGGGTAGGCGCCGCTATGACATTCTTCGCTGCTTTGTTTGCGACTAGCCGCGAAAGTTCTACGACTGCGTTGGCAAATGGACGCTCTTCATGCACTTTCATGCGATCGCTCCATTTCCAAGGAACTGCGGACTGATAATCATTGTCCCGAATAGTGTCTGTCCTTTCCACCTCGTCGTCCACCAACGCCCAGATCAGTCCACGGGGCCAAAAGAGGAGCCGATCTCCAGAACAAGGTGGAGATCAATTCGGGACTGGAGCCGAAGATGGTACGTTTCCGCAAATCATGCAGGTATCCGTACATGAGGTGGCGGTTTAGTTGGAAGAGGGTGTCATGGAATAAACCCAGACTTGTCAACTAATTCGAGTGACCTGCACAGACGACCAAAAGCCGAAAAAGCGTGGCAGACCACCCAAGTCGAAGCTCTCTGGCGAAAGCCCGACTACACTCCCTTCGCAACAATTGAACCACAGTAGTCCCGAGCAGTCAAGGACTCCTCAGCTAGAACCACAGGACCTACCACAAGGCATCGCCAGCACTCCCACCAAGACTTCTCCACCGAAAGCAACACCTACAAAAGCCGTGATCAAGGCCCTGCCGACTGTGAGGGACCACACCACTGATCAATTGACATATGAGCAGGATGAATACATACCAAGAGAATATGACGAACAAGGCGAAAGGAAAGTCTCACCCACAGGGGAGCCGTTGGGAAATCGCCAGTTCAAGATGCGGACGTTTTACGTAGCGCATAGAGGCGAAAAGCGTTTCATGCTGGCTACGGAATGCGCACGTGTCTTGGGCTATCGAGACTCGTACCTCCTCTTCAATAAGAACCGCTCGTTGCACAAGATCATCGCTACACAACCCGAGAAGGACGAATTGATACATCAAGAAATACTTCCATATTCGTATCGATCGCGGCAGATTGCCATCGTTACCGCCAAGTCGATGTTCCGTCAATTCGGTGCGCGAGTGTTTGAAGGAGGGCGGCGGGTTCGAGACGATTATTGGGAATCGAAAGCCATCAAACAGGGCTTCACTGAGGAAGATTTGGCGGGCGACAAGCGTCCTGGAGCTTCCAAAGCAAAGGAGGCTGCAGCCGCTGCGGAGGCGAGTCAGGCTCCTTTCGTCTCGACTATATATGGTCATCCGCAAGACGTCATCTACGCCAGCGCGACCATGGAAAGCTCCGATCCACGTCAACATTATGGCAGCCTACCGGCGTTATCCAAAACGGAGGACTCACGCATGCAAGTCTACGGGAATATACCGAGGCCGAGGCAAGAGATTGCAGGCGCAGCGTATCAAGATCGGACACAGACGAGTCCAGCCGCAGACGTGATGCATCAAGCCTCTAATGCAGCCGAGCTCAACAAGCAGCATACCCAGCAGCGAGCAGCCCGAGGGAAGATATTCAAGGAGGTCTACGAGCGAGAAGCGGAGACACCAGTCTCGACCCCACAACAGAAGGTCGACCAGAGTCCTGTTACACAATCACCCCACCTTCCCTCATCTACCATGATGAGCAGCCAGATGCTGCAACACCAAGCCTCTCAGATTATGTCGCCCCAAAACGCCTACTCTACCCATCACCAACAACCTGGTCACCATCAAAATCCACACTTACAGTCACCTATCAGAGGCAGCATGCCATCATCCATCCGCCCAGATCACTCCCTCCATCAACGCTCCTCCATTTCCTACCCCTCCGGTCAGCAAGGTCATCAACCTTCATCCTACGGTTACCCTCACCCGAACCAGCAGATGTGGGGCCATCCACCACCTCATCCACAACCACAACAATCCCCAAACCTCTCTCATCACCCCGGCATACCTCAATTTTCGCCGTCCCCGCACCCACAACAACCGAACATCCAGCACCACCCTTCTCAATCGCCACATCCCCAACACGCGCCACAGCCGTCCCCAACTCTCCACCATAGTCAAAGCTCTGGCTCCATGCACGGGTCGATGCAGTACCCAAACATGGCCGGCATGCCCGGCGGCCCGTCAGGCTACAGCAACGCCGCGACGATGGCGGGCGTCAGAGCGATGTATCCACCACAAAGCGCTAGCCCAGGCCAGCAGCAATACCTGCCGCAACAGGGTACAACCGGTGCTCAGCAGGCCGGTATGCAAGGCTGGGCGCCTCCGTCACAGCAACAGCAACAGCAACAGCCGGGCCAGTCATGGCAGGGCTATCCCAGCACCAGCCAATATTGAAGAAAAGAACGTTTTCCGTCGAGTGTCGACGCCCGAAGACGATGTAGAATGATTTGATGGACATGATGCTGATGGAAATGCGGCATATGCGTGGGATCTGCATCGTGATTTTGGCCGGTCATCTGTACCATTTCTTCTTTTTCCGACCTTTTCTTCTCTCTTTTTCTTCGTGTTTGTGCAGGACTTCGATTCATAGGGCAAGGAGTTACGTACAACATACATCTTTTTGCATTTTCCACGGGCGTATGAGCGAGCTATGCTGCGAGCAGGGCGGAGGAATCATCTTATCGAATACGTGCTAGGGAAGGTACAGGGCAGGGCCGGGAAGGGATTTACGGGATTCGCATTTCCATTGCAGGGCGGGCGGGCGTTTTTTGGGATTTTTGTACACATATCTACCACAGCGGAAGCGGGAGGGCATCACAATTTTTTTGCTTTCGCGTTCGCGCTTCTCTGTTTTTCTTCTTTACAGATTCCGCATCCGTACACTCTTTGTAATTATCCCCTTTTGACATAACTCTTTCTCCGATCGCTGGTGAGTGGAGAACAACAGTAGAATAAATGAAATGCGTGTCAGGATTCCGTATTCTGTGTTACTCGATATTCTATGAGCAAACCGATTTTAGGCATTCTCATTCTATTTCTAATTCTAATTCTAATTTTTGTGTGGAGGCGGATATGAATATCAATATTGGAATATCGACATCAACATCAGGAATTGAATCGAATCTGAGTAATCGCTTTCTAGAACTGTGGACGGCGTCAGCAAAGTAGTTGTTGAAATCTTGATATATGCGATATGTATCCCAAATTGAAGATCTGGGGAATGGGAAATGCGGAATGGGAAATGCGGAATGGGATATGGGATGGGGATTGGGAGGGGAGGGGATGGGATGGGAATCGGAGTTCGGAAACGGGATGGGGGATTGGATTTTAAATGGGATGGGAGGGTTGCGTGGGAAATGGAGAGTGGGATGGGGATGGGAAGTGTATGTACAGAATTGCCCGTATTACATACCGCCATAGGTACGCAAGATACTGCCAGAGGAGGGAGATGCCAGTGCGTATCTCGGACTATTTATTAGGCAATCAATCGCATATTTAGACGAGAAAAGAATATCCGATATCAAATATAGTATTCCGTTTGGTATTCCAGAAAGGAGTATTTTCACACCAAGTCTCAAACATGGGATTGTGTCGTGTCCAGACGCGCTGAAATATATGTTTGTATTGTATTATCTGTCCGCCTACCTCCCCTTTCCCCTTACTACGGGATGAAGAGAGAAGCTAGGAACTTTTTTTCCTAGGTACGTGTTTTGCTATCTACCTCCACTCATACATACATGACTACCTAACAAAGATTAATACAAATGCGCCTCGGGTCGGAAGACTAGGACCGGAAGGGAAGGGAGAAATGGATAGGGGGATTTCCTTTTCCTGAGAGTATGTATATACATTTGAAGAGAAAAAAGAAACAGTGCGTTTGAAGTTGCGGAAAAAGTCGCTATGCAACAGGAATGGAAAAATGAGGCGCTATGCTCCCGTGCTCCAGATTGATGTAACGCCGATGTGCGCCTTCGCTTTCGTTTGCTGAGGGATGATGATGGATATTAACGCTGGGTGATGGCAAGATGTGATGGGAAAGGCGAGTCGTGAGGAAGGAAATCTGGCTGATAAAGCGCCGTGTCACCCTAGGGCGGAGAGCGGTGGAAGGTGTGTGAGGCGTTATCAGGTATGAAGAAGCCAGTGCTCGAGGTGGTAGATCCAGCTCACCACTGCGCACTGTTCTGCCTCGAGCTGCTCCTGCTGCTCGAGCCCTGACTGCCGCCGGGGCTCAGCTCGCTCTCCTGAGTCGGCACCACCTGCTGCCGAATACTCTTGATCCACTCGCATTGCAGCAACTCCGCCGCACTGGCCCTCCGCTTCGGGTCCCGATCGAAGCACCTTTTCAAGAACCCGATGCCCTCTCCGCTCAGCTGCTCCCGGCTCGGCAACTGCGGTGGGTTGCCCTGCGCGATGTTGTACATGATAGCCCATTCGTTGTCCAGACTCGCCCAGGGGCGGCGACCGGTGCTCATTTCGAGGATGACGCAGCCGAGCGACCAGACGTCGATGGCGCCGAGGCGGCCTTCGTTGCTGCCTTTGATGACTTCGGGGGACATGTACATTGGGGTTCCGGTCATGGATTTTTGCTTCTGAGGGACTTTGGGCAGGGCGGGGGTGTCGAGTGTTTTGTTGTTGGTGGAAGGTGCTTCGGTTGGGGGCTGGAGGGTTTTGTTCTGGCGAGCGATGACCTTGGCGGCACCAAAGTCCACGTACTTTATTACGCCATTGTGGTCGAGGAGGATGTCTGGAGGGCAGCAAGATCAGAAAATGGTAGTGTTGAAGGGTTTGGGGGATTGAACTTACTCTCGGGCTTGATATCGCGATGGGCGATACCACTTTGGTGCAGGTATGCTAGGCCTTCCAACATCTGTAGCGCGTAGACCTGGATGACTGTTTCGTCTTCGATACGTCCGTGTTCGAGTAGGTTCGCCAACGAACCACCGGAGCAGTATTCCATGAAAATGTATACCTTGTCTCGATGGACCTCAATGCCGTAGTATGACACAATATTCGGGTGGTCAAGCACCTCAAGTACAGCTTGCTCGTCCCGGATTTGGCCGGCTACCGTGGGGATCAATTGGGGGTCCTGAAGTCTGATTTCTTTCACGGCCATCAAATATCCCGAGTCAAGGTTAATGGCAGCGTACACTGAGCCAAACGTACCTCCCCCAACAAATTGACCCTGTTGCCAGCGCATACTTACGTTAGTCGCTGAAGACGAGAGATAGGTCAGCGAACGGTCAGCGTCGTTTGTTTCTTCCATAACACGGCCCAAAGCACGTCGTTCGGCGCTCTTTAACCTTCTGATCTCGTCGATCTCGTACAAATGGGAAAGCCATTGTTCCCTAACAAGCTCCGATGCCTCTGCGTCGTTCTTCATCCGACTGATATCCATCTTCCGGAACTGGCCCGCTAGAGCTTCGATTCTTTGTTTCTCTGCCTGTGCAGCCAATGTCGATTTGGCTCCCATGATATCAAAATGTGAGATCAACAGCGACATACACCCAGCAACCTTCATTCGTAATCGAATGAATTCCTCGTCGCTGATGGACAATATGTTTGGCCCTTGGGTCATCATCATTGCGAATTCGAGCGCAACAACTGCCCACCTAAAGGTCTTCCTATCCGAGGCCACACAGTCGTCGCATATGAAACTCACCCAGTCCAATGCCAGTCTCGTGAGCTTTAGGTTGTTCATCATCCTCCGATTGACGTCCATATACGTCACAGAACGCTTCCCAAATTCCGTTGCAAAAGCAAAGCATGTCTGTATAAGCTCTTGATTTTCGAGGCCCTTGGTCTGCTTTCTTATTATCTCGACACTCTCCATGATAGTATTAGAGAGCTTGTAAGCTGTTTTCTTAATCTTTCCCAGCTCCATGTTAACTCTTGGCAGGTTTGCTCGCATTTCAGTCAAAATATCCAGCTTCATGCCTATGGCTTGCAGGAAAGTCGCTCGTGCGTTCTGCAGCCGTTGCAATGAGCCATCCGCAACAAGTCGGAGTCGACCAGGCCGGATATCGATTGAGGGCGCACGCATGGGCACCTCTAGCTTCCTACTATCCCAATACAATGGCTCGTCCGGCCGCACGATGAGCACGTACGGATTCGAAGGGTCTTCCATGACCACCTCGTCCGGATTGAAAGATGTTCCGAGGATCGACTGAATGTCTCGAGGTCGATCCCACAGCGACGGTGACGCTATTAAAAAGATACCGTCATGGTGAAACGTTGGACTGGTGATGAAGAAGTGGCCGGACTCCATGAGGGCATCGTAAAGAAATCGCAATTGTGTCCTCTCTAAGCTGATGTTGAAGTCTGTGGCGTTCTCGAATCGTTGACTTAAAAGCCTTGAGAATCGAAACAATTTTCTTTGCCGAACTCGCACCGAGTCCAATATCTGCTTGTATCGCTTATCCACATTGACCTCGTTTTCATCTGGTCTTCTTGTCAACTCACGCTCGAAATGAGTAGTGAGGCGCTGTAATGCCTTGGCCGTTAATCCGCTGAATTGTTCAGCAACTTGAACATCGCCTCCGTCCAAAAATCGACCAATCTCATTAGAGAAGTCCCACTCCTGTTCCAAGACCTCCGCCTCCTTGAAAGTATTTCTGTTCCCAACCAATTGTGCGTTCAACATCTTAAAGTAGAATTTTAGTGCATCGAGAACCACCAGATCAAAGTTGTCGTCGATACATGGGGGGAGCTCCCATCCGCGTTCTGGCTGAGAAATTATGGTGTATTCTTGCTTGATCCGGACAGCCATTTTCAACAGGATCTGAAATTGCGTGATCATTGATGTTTGCATCATCGGCGATAGTAATGCTGGGTCCTTCATCTTTGTGGCATAATTAAGCCGCATACGAATGATCTCCTGGACCAGCCTGGAAGGGAAGTTGATGAGTGTCAGGAGCTCCTCAATATAAGGTGGTAGATGGCGTTTGGCATATTGTGTGGCGTTCTTGATCAGCGTAGCCTTTGCTTTTCGGATGACCTCAGTTACGGGAAGCAGCATGCTATGCTTTCCATTCTCGTCTCCCTGCAAGGCTGTGAGACCATCATCTCGGTGTAATCGCTCCAGGAAGGTTGTGTCATCGGTCAGTCCAGCACCATGGGGCGCTGGTGTCTTCGCCTTCGCAAAATCGAGCTCCTCGTTGCCAACCCAGCCTCTCAATACAGCCAGCTCCGTATTGATCAATTCCGTCGTATTATGCCATGATAGAACAGCCTCGGAACTCTCGATGAATGCATCTGACGCAGCTCGCTCAATAGCTTGCCCGAGTGCTTGTCGTGTAGGGAATAGGCTCTCACATTGCTCAATCTTTTCGACCACGTCCAAGACCTGCTTCGTTGCCGGTTTTCCTACTTCCGTCTCTCCTTTGACCTGAAATGCAATGACGTTCTCAATCACAGGTATAATGGCGGCTCGTCCATCCTCAATCATTCGCCTCTGAGCAAGTATGCTGCGCCCGCACACTCTCGCCCTGACGCCAAGCCATAGCTCGTTAGACAACGCCTTCTCACCTTTTTGTTCGGTGGTCCCTATCAACCGCTGCTTCTCCTGCTTTACGACGTCGCCCTTGAGTACCGATGCCAGCATGCTATGCCATTCGAGTCTCTCTCGATTCTCCGGCACCTGAAGCTCCTCTGACGAAGGTTGCAGCTCATCGTTGTTGAAGAATAGTTGCGTTTCTTGATCGTAATTTCCATCAGTATCGAGGTGAACATCGGAAGAAGGAGATTCTTCCTCCGTCTCGGAATCTGTACTGTAGACTAAGCTTGGAGTGTACGGCTCATCGCCAAGCTGATCACTGTATGGATCCTGCCGTAACTGCTGTATGTAGGCCTTCTCTTGAGCTTTGTACTGAGCATTTGGATCTCGTTTCGGACGTGTGCCCGAAAACGAGCGATGGCGCGTCCCTTGGTAGGAAAGCAGGTGAGCTGGTTTTCGCGAAGGATTGTAGGTGCTCGAAGGGACGCGTGCTGGAGCCGAGGGTCTCTGCGGTCGAGGATTTACGACTGCGTTCGGAGGCGCTGATGTAGGAACTTCTTGGATTTCGCCCAAGCCATTCTCTCCCGGCCTCTGCGGCTTCTGAGAACTCCAAGACAGTTGGCTTGATGAATATCCTGTTAGTGGAGTGAGGCCATCTAAAGTCGAGCCCGGACTAAAAGGAATATGACTGTCGGTATCACTCGCGCCGTCGAAACTCGGCTCATGGCCTGGATGGGAGAGACTGACGGAGAAGTCGTCTGAAGAATTCGAGCCCTCAGAGTCATTCGTTGCTAAGTCTGGCCGCTCTTCCATTACTTTACCAAGTTTCTGCCCATCGAAACGCACCTTTTCGGGAGATGGGTTCTGAGGGCTCGATTGCGGAGAAAGTTCCATGGTGAGTTGTCCCAGCGCCAAGAGTCAAGCCACTGTCTTCTCCAGTGGCACTCGTGGCACTGTGAGGCTTGTGGTCGAGATCGCCCAAGTAGATTATGCAGAAGAGATCCGTTCGCCTCTAAGCCTTTGAATATGCTCAATGAAGTTTGCAATGTCCGAGATGCTTATTCTTTTCAACAGTTTACGAAATAGCGTCCGGAGCAATCTACGGAGGCCCTGCTAGGGCATTCTCGATTGCCGGTAAATTATATCATGGTAAATCAAGGAAATCGGAAAACTCTTCCATGTGGCATAACGGCATTCCACAACACACCATCGCCGTCATACTATGTCAACAGACAATGTAGTGATGACATGAAACTGCACGCCATCACCAATGCCGTCTTTCAACATTCCACACCGGACGCTTACCAAGGACGATTTTCCCAATAGATACGCAGCCTTGGGATCATGCAGGGACGTTGGATACAGAGCTGTTGTGACCATTTGCGACTGCTAAATTCGTCCAATACTACAATTGATCCCTATCTCGTTAGAAACAAGGTAGCCTCAGGTCCCGTTGAAGCTTGATGTGTACAGAAATTGTGCCAAAGCCAGACAATTGACGCGTCGTGGAAGGAGAAAGCTCCCTGCTGGATACACCCAACAGTCTATCATACGTGCTTTCTTGGTTGTGAATGCCTTAGGGACAACCACCACTTCCTATACCTGTATCAAGCGGCTTGTCCGCGTGACTCTGCGTGTGGGAGTCCAAAGTACCTAGTTCAATCATATTTGCTTCGTGTTCAAAAGCTCCTGATCTTCCCTCTCATTCATTTACGTTATGCTCGCATTCGAAAAGCTCGCGATCAGCACTCTTTCGAGTATGCAAACCGTATTACACACTGATAGCAGCCATGGCAAACAATCCAACATAATCTATCTCTTAGACCTCAGATTGTCCGTAGCCAAAGGAATCAGGACCAAGAGGCGCCAGATTACTGCCAATGAAAGCTTTTCACGACATCTAGCTGCCGCAGTGAATATCCAGCGCGCTGAGACCACCACTCTTACTTGCAGAGGCTTCGTATCCAACTTTCCGAATGATATCAAGGTGCTAAACGACAATGTTGTTGGGAAGACTCGCCTCGGACGTCGGATATAAGATGGATGCCAAACGCTGTTCTGGGAGCATTGTTCGCTTCCCCATGCTGCTGGGAAAAGGCAATCCCCTGGGCGACCTCATCAAGGCCTGTCGACCCGATCTTGCCTGCCTCGCCGAGAAAGACATACTCGATGATACGATTAGTAGACTAAGAGGGTATCTTCATATAACTCTCGAGCAATGGATCAAGTCGGATGCTGAGGAAGATGGCTGGCGTATTCGTCCCCAGGTTGGGCTCCATGTGAGACTACCAGACACCGATGATGTTAAACCACGGAAGACAGAGACCGACAACAAAGCTTGATCCACACCCATGAGCAACATGCGACAGTGACTTCTGGACATTATACAGGAGGCCGTCTCCTGCTCAAGCTACAATGTTGGCTACGATACGCATGAGGACTAGGACGACTGTGGACATTACGATGAAGTCGGGGTTCTTAGCAAAGGCATGCAAAGATAGGTGTGCGGAGGAGGAGGAGGCGGTTACGAGGATTGGGACATGCGCGACGGGTATATCAACAGTCATTGCGGAAGCGGACAGACTCGTCGTGCTGACAGAGAGACACAGGAGCTTAGACCGATGTGATTATCGTATACCTTCATCGAAATACTTACTAGTTGAATGATTCAGTCTACACGCCCTTTGCAGAAGATCACGTGGCTGTGAGTCCCCCTCTATGTGCGAGAAGAGCGTTGTGGCGACCAATGTGAACGTATGGCTATAGGCCGTCCCTGTCCTGATCAGACTCAACACATGCTGTCATCATCAGGATGCTTGCCAACTATCGTACAAGTTGGCCATAGGGGATGCCAGATGCCTCAGCGGTTAATGTAATAGCTCGAAAGGGTTACAGCTCAGACGTAGCTGGATAATGGCATGGTGATGACCATCGCATCATTATCCCATATCGTGGCATGGCATCCGTCAGAAATGCCGAGGTTCACCCGGGGTTCTTGAACACTAAAACATAGATGTGCTTACCGTTCATATTAGGAGCTTTCTATCAACTCCGTTTAGGATCAACGTTGATGATAAAAGGTACTAAGATTTAGGTACGCTTAACGGCTATGTAACATGTATCTTCGTCGTGGAATACGATGTTGGAAGGGGTAATTCCGTAGTTAGAAATTTGATGGTTCCTGCCAAGAGGTGACGGATGCCAGACATGCCACGATATGAGTAGCATAAATCATTGTCGACTGGGTCATATAGATTAGCCAACCTTTTCGAACATTATGCCAATCGGCCATCCACTCATGGCTACCGAGTATGAAGCTCTCAAAGGGAGCCTTTGTGGCTAGATATTTTAAAAGGCGACGAGTTGACGAAGCATGTCGAGTCAATAGAAGACACACACCACCAACAAGAACTGCTGGACAATCCATTGTTGGCATTGTCGCGGTGTCGATCTCTGGATGTAGTTATCTCTGGCGCTGTGATTCTCTTTGTACTTAGTGTTGGAGTCAATAAAGTAAGTGAACCCGCCGCCTGATAAGAGTTTTTCCACGGGCGATACCTTCCCGTTCCGTTGTCTGGATCAGTTTAGCTTCTGCCCACGCATCGCGTGCAGTCTTTGGGGGGCATCCGCCTTGGAGGGAGCCTATCAGCAGCTAGGTACTCCGTAAGAGTCCTCCAAATCAAAACCTGCAGGCCTGTGTGCCCCTTGCCAATATCCTCTACTCCCTTACCATTGTCCACGTGGATCACACATGTTCAGAATGATATTATTCGCGACGTGATTCATTTACGAGATTCGAATTTCAGGTGTGAGACATTCAGTGTCTCCTCAAGGGTCTCGAATCCCACGTTTATTCTGAGGGATCCTTGGACGAGACTAACGTGCCTCATCTCCCAATCCCATTTCACATCACGAAGATCACCGCTAGTGTTACCCGCTCCAACTACAATCGTTCTTCAAATCCCCAATTTGCAACCTTCCTTCATTTCCACACGACTCCGCATTCCGACGCTGTAACTTCGTTGGAGTCGACAAACACAGTTTGGACGTACCACCACCCGTATATTCGTGATGTCCGGCCTCGTGGCTGGCGGAATCGACTTGAACGCTCTCAACTACACGACTCAGGTTCCTTACAATGAGACGATACCTACTGGTGGGAATTCGCTGCTCCAAGATCTCAATGTTCACTACGATGTATGCCCTCCCGACTCGTGTGCTCGATCGACGCCAAGCTGACCCTACATACTCAAGGCTGGCGATATCGCATGGATGCTCACATCTACAGCCCTCGTCTTGCTCATGATTCCAGGCGTAGGGTACGTAGTTGATCTTACGCTCGCGGTAGGGACTCAGACAATTAACCTGCGCCCAGCTTTTTCTACTCTGGACTTGCCCGACGAAAGTCTGCCCTCTCGCTGATATGGTTATCTATGATGGCCGTCGGTGTCACCTCATTTCAATGGTTCTTTTGGGGCTACTCTCTCACTTTTTCGCACACGGCTGGGAAGTATATCGGGGATCTCGAAAACATTGGTTTTAGGAATGTTTTGGGTGCTCCGTCCATTGGTAGCCATAAGATTCCTGATCTCATGTTCGCTGTGTACCAGGGCATGTTCGCCGCGATAACGTACGTGGATCTTCCGTCTCACAGAAAAGTGACTGCAGCTGATAAAATTGCGAACAGAGTGGCTCTCGCCGTCGGTGCCGTGGCTGAACGAGGTCGCATGCTCCCTTGCGTCATCTTCATGCTAATCTGGTCCACTATCATCTACGATCCCATCGCCTGCTGGACTTGGAATCCTCATGGGTGGGTGTACTCAATGGGTGGTCTCGACTTTGCAGGCGGAACGCCTGTACATATTTCATCCGGTTCTGCAGCTCTCGCATACTCGCTCATGCTTGGAAAGAGGAGGGGACACGGAACACACGAGTTGAACTTTCGACCTCACAATGTGACCTCAGTCATCATCGGGACAGTCTTCCTCTGGGTCGGATGGTTCGGCTTCAATGCGGGTTCCGCTTTGAGCGCGAGCATGCGTGCTGTCATGGCTGCCGTTGTCACAAATCTGGCGGCTTCGGTCGGAGGAGTAACATGGTGTCTCATCGATTATAGGCTGGAAAAGAAGTGGTCTGCTGTTGGGTTCTGCTCTGGTGTCGTTGCAGGTCTTGTTGCCATCACTCCGGGATCAGGGTATGTGCCTGCATGGTCAGCCGTCATCTATGGTGTCCTTGCCGGTACGGCTTGCAATTATGGCACCAAGCTCAAATTTCACCTCGGCATCGATGATGCGCTCGATATCTTCGCTGTGCACGCCATCGGAGGACTTGTTGGCAACTTGTGCACCGGCTTCTTCGCAGCGTGAGTATCTGCCAATAGACAGTATTCAGGCACTGACGGGACTTTAGCAATTACATAGCCCACCTCGATGGGTTCACCGTCATCAAAGGGGGTTGGCTCAATAGGCATTGGATCCAGCTCGCATACCAACTCGCAGACTCGGTCTCAGGCGCCGCCTACTCCTTCTGCGGTACATGCCTGATCCTCTTTGTCATGAACCTCATTCCCGGCCTCCGCATACGCGCAGACGAGGAAGCCGAGGTCCTTGGTATGGACGACGCCGAGATTGGAGAGTTCGCATACGACTACGTTGAGCTTACACGAGATGTCATCAACGGCGATGCCTTGGCGGATGAGGTGGAATCGAAGTTTTCCGGCGAGCATGATTCTCCCATCGGTCCTCATGAGAAGAACTTTTCCGGTTTCACGGACGAGACGGCGCTCAGAGGGAGTCATCGAGGACGAGTGTGAGCAGTGGCTGGATTATCTCCGTCCCTTTGTTCTGTTATGCCTCCTAACCTGTTCTCGATATGTATTACGAGCTTGATGCTGTCTATAATTTTCGATGATATCCAAGGGGAGTTTTAGGTGCTAAATGTAGCGGCGTCATGGCGCGGAAGCCAACTGATCAAGGGCAATATGGGCCAGATCATTGAATGTACTAGGATTTGTATGCAAATGTGTAAGACAGTTGGTAGTTTAGACGTTCTGGTCAGCGAGGCTGAAGGGGAAATGCCCTCGTTGAGGGCATGTAAGACTAATGAAGAAAGTTCATTGATATACATATCTACTATGCAATGCTTCTTGGCCCACCTAGAACAGAATAATTTAACATGATCACCAGGAAAGTAATTGAGGCTTCGGATTGTAAACACGCGCTAGCTCACGCTTCAACATTTGATTGATCGGTTTGCGAGACCTTCGCGCTTTCGTAATAATTATACAAACTGCATTGCAACTCAGTATTGGTCACCATGGCCAGCGTCGAATCACCCTCAAGTCCGCACGCCCCGGCATTTTCGAATTTCCCCCAGAATCCTGAGGAATTCGACGCCGATCCTCGTATCTCGTATTCGAAACTCGACAGCAAGTTCATATTAGAGACTGACAGCGGAGAGGAATTTGAATTCGACGATGGTTTGAAGAGATGGGTTCCAGTGGTACGCCCTCATCCCTTACCAGTAATGAGGGGATATCTTGATCTATCGACAACACCCTATACAATGTGACGGATGGTCCATTCTAACGCATCACTTTGGCGTTGGGAATATACAGCTAGATGATGCACTTCTAGAACAACAAAGGGCGGCATATGCTGTTCATGGTGTGGATGAGCTGGAGCCGGCGCAACCTACGAAGAAGAGGAAGAAGCAGGTCTATGTCAATGGAGAGGATGTGAGCAATCTCTTCCCACCCTACAAGCTGCACTTCCAGCTGTTCAAACACTATGCTCATTGCTTTTCGCCCAAGGAAACCGGTGGGCGTGCTATAAATAAGAAGCCCAAACCCACTCCAGAACCCCGCGAACGCAAGAACACCGCTATCTATGTGACCTCCCTGCCCTCCGACGCTACCACGGACCAAGTTCATGCCGTCTTTTCACGTTGCGGCGTCATCGCCGAAGAAATTGACGAAGGCAAGCCACGGATCAAGCTCTACACCGATGACCAGGGAAACTTTAAAGGCGATGCTTTGATAATGTTCTTCCGTCCTGAGAGTGTCCCGTTGGCGATACAACTGTTGGACGACACGGAATTTCGACTAGGAGAGGGACAGAAAATGAAAGTTGCGGAGGCGGACTTTAGCTATAAGGCTCAGAAAGACGCGCCTAAACAAAGTAACATGAAGACCAAGAAGAAGATAATCAAAAAGACGCAGAAGCTGAACAAGTAGGTTTCTGTCCCCATGCAATGGGGAAAATATAGAAAGCTTACCCATACCAGTAAACTTGCGGATTGGGATGATGATGATCCTCAGACTATTCAAGATACAAGCTCACGATGGGACAAAGTTGTCATATTGAAGCATATGTTTACTCTAGAGGAGCTCGAGGTATGTCTGCGCACCGTACTCAAGACTGCGATTAAATACATATGCAGGAGGACCCAGCTGCCATTCTGGATATCAAAGAAGATATCCGCGATGAGTGCTTGAAATTAGGCCCTGTCACCAACGTCGTACTGTTCGACAAGGAACCTGGGGGCGTGGCAAGTGTACGGTATAATAACGCTGAAGCAGCTACAGCATGCGTGAACGTACCTCGCCCTTTTCTGAAGCCGACAACTGTCTCTGTTGGCGCGAATTTGTGTAGATCCGCTGACCATACCTATAGGCAATGCATGGTCGTCACTTCTCCGGAATGACCGTTGAAGCTCACATCGCGGACGGCAGCGAAAAATTCAAAAAGTCGAGTGAGAAGAAGGCAGCTTTTGGAGAAGACGAAGGGGAGGATGAGGCGAAACGACTGGATCAGTTTGGATCATGGCTTGAGGATGAAAGTGGAGCTATCGCGGAAAAGTAGGGCCTCATGAATAGGACGTTGTACAATAAGGAATCACTTCAATGGCGCAATTGGATGGATGCGAGCTTCGTTAAAGGCATCTGACCGTGTCATCTTGCCTTTGATAGCGATGGTAGCCGTGTGTCTGGTCGAGAACCTTGTGTATATAACACGATAGCTCTTCAACCAAGGAGATCAACGTTGATCAACAACACTAAACCAAGTTAGCGCCGAGCTGCGCCACAATATCTTCAGCCACATCCCACACATGGGCGCTGATTGAGAACCGCTGTGCATCCTGTCATCATGCCTCTAGAACACCCTTCATAATGTACAAAGGATAAGCAACAGCTTCATTGTGACTGTTTTGATTTGAGTCTCTGTGTACATCTGCCCAATCGATGATGGCAGCATCGTGCCAGTTGTCGCAAACCAGTTTTCCACCCACTTCAACGTCATCGCCAAATTACACACACTAGTGATCGGGTACCGAACATCAGGCCGCGTGAATCCTTGCATCGAGCAAGCACGTTCCTTGCAAATTATAGATCCGGTCACTTGGTCTGCCAATTGAAACTTTAGAAATCAGCCACCAGGATTCGGATTCGCTAACAGAAGCGGTTCGCGACTGGCTGGCTTCATTTGCGTCATAAAGCATAAGTGGCTGTGCTGCAGTTTCTTTCTGTCTCTTGTAGCTTGTATTCCTTCTTCCCTACAACATCCCCTTCACATTACTCAGTTGAACAAACAGATCTACTCTCACTCACAAGTTGAATTGTTATCGAGCTATTGTGAGCTATCGCTGGCCTCACAATCGAATACGTGGAGTTGGTTCACATTAGAGCACGCTCATCGAGCGATTCTAAGGCCTCCACCGTCATCACTCCAACTCTCATGATGCAGCGATCAATTTTACTCTCGGTTGCCATGAGCCTATCCAATGTTGCGAGTGCGATTGCACAAGATGCTACTACAACTTCGAATCCGCTGGACAGCTTCATAGGTGCTGCTGGTGCTGCTGCTAGTGCGGTAAAGTCTGCTGCAGCTAAACAATCGACATCCTCATCGACCAGTTCGCCCTCTGCGTCGCCCACATCACCACCACCAGCCGCCTCACCTACGAAAAGCGCGGCCGCTGCGCACCACGGGCTGAGTGGAGGTGCCAAGATTGGCATCATTGTCGGCTCTATCGTTGGCGGCATACTACTCCTTGCCCTCCTGGGCCTTCTCTGCTGCTGTCTTGTCCGCCGACGTGGCCACAAACGCAAGCGAACCACAACCCCAGTCGCAGACGGCGAAGTCGAATCATGGAAGTCACCAATCAACCCGGGGCGCCACTACTCCAATTATACCCCTGCCCAACGAGGAGAGATTCCTATGGAACACACTGCACCGACCGTCCCACTCATGGCCGCCGCTGCCTCTGAACATCATAGAGCAAACCACTCCCATGCTCCCAGCCTGTCGCAACATCCGGCTATGCGCTCAGAACCGGAGAACCCGTTCGTTCCTGTCCCACCTAGCCCGCGTCGCACTGCTCCCAATTCGCGTAGTGGCTTGACAGATGGCATGGTACCCGGTCAGGACGCTTACATTCTCCCTGAGAAACAGCGCTTGCACAAGAGCAGCGACCACTCGAGGTCACGATCAAACTCGCGGCCTCACTCTGCAGGACTTCCCACCCACACTGATGCCAATCGCCCACCAACGCCATTTGGCCTTAGCGGATTCGGCACCCCAGCTGGCCACACTATCCACGACCCTCAGGATGCTAGTCCACCATACAGCGGCATCGGGCAGCCATACGAAGATATGCACGTACATGTCCTCCAGACCGATGCACCATCTCGCGAACTTCGCCGCTCACTGAACAAACGCGAAACTGCAGGGGTCTCAGAGAAAGCTTACGATTCGGATGAACATCCTAAGTTCCGCAACAGCCGTGGCTATAGTACCCCACCAGAAGTTCCATCTCGTTCACCCAAGCATGACAAGCGTGCCAGCATGTTTGCAGATAGTAGCTACGACTCCAGCCTCAGCACCACTACAGCAAGTAACAGCAGCGGTGAACATTATCACGGTGCTTCAGACCCTTACGGTCCTGCTCAGCGTGAAAGTGTCGCACCATGGGAGCAGTATCAACATCGCTTTAGCAACACACCGCGCAATGCAGACCAGATTGCTGCCCCACCAATTCCATGGGAGGAGTCGGAACATTATATGGATCAGCAAAGACGACAAAGTCATAGTCCAAGACAGAGTATGCATCACGACGACAGAAGGAGAAGCAGCCGAAGTCCGGCTACGAACATCAATGGCCAACCGAGACGTTTGAGATTCGAGGATTTGCCCTCCAATGGGGGTGCTGGAAATGGATACAGTGCCGTGCCTGGGCAGCACGATAGTTATGATGGCCATGACAATCATCATAGGTGGAGCCAGGGTGTTGGAGAGGCAATGTAGATTGAGACCCAGATGCTGAGACGACTCTCTTTTGTTGTTCCTGAGGAACGAAATCCGAACACAAGGACTCGCTGTCGGGATTTTGAGCGATAGATACCCAATGTAATTATTCTTAGTACATCTGCATAATATTCACAGGTCCCAAACCGCAGTTGCATTTGATGTGAGAGTTCCCAATCTGCAAATCTTTGAGATGGGTAGCCCAAACAATGCCACTCTGTACCATTTCAAAGTTACGATCAGGCCTGAGGAAGATGGCTAATCAAGACACCACTCGAATACGCCGACCCTCACATCTCCTAAATTATGTAGATTGTAAACACCGATAAGCGCGCCCTGTGCTCTTGACCAGCTTCTTATATCCAGGAGTAAGATCCTCGACCAGTGTCGGATGATACTTCACTTAATACCCATAATCAAGTCTTGGTCATTCGGTACTCGTGACACACGTCCTTTCGCCATCCGGAAGCTCGGCATCTTGCCCCATTCGAGCAGTGTTGAGCATCTTGATTCCGTTCTAACTCTCTTTTATTTTGCCTCTCGCTCGTTGCATGATCAAAAAAGTCGATCCATTTCCAGTTCAATCGAACTGATACTCCACTGAAGAGGTTGTTCATCTTTTCTAGATTTGAAAATGGGACCGTACCATGTCTCTACCACCGTGACTCTATTGATCCTTTCTATTCTACCTGTTCATGGACAATTTCCTGCAAGCTGTTCAACGACCTTGACGCCTACCCACTCCATCAAACCCTCCATCGCGTCGGGATACCGCGCCGCAGTGGTCGCCACTGGGATATACAACCCTCGCTCTATCGAGTTCGACAGCGTAGGCAATCTCTTGGTCATCAATTCGGGTGTTGGAATATCCAGCCTCCAACTTCAGGATGGAGGGGATATCTGTATCAGTGTGAAGTCAACAAAGACTGTTCTAAATGCTGGCGCTCTCAACCACGGACTTGCTCTGTCACAGGATGGGAAGACTCTTTACGCCTCCTCGCCCCAAGCGGTCTACTCGTGGGAGTACGATCCAACCGGATCCACGGTCAGCGGCAGCAATAAAACTCTAGTGTCCAACATGAACACGGAGGACCACACAACGCGGACGCTTCTCATGTCGTCGAAAGTCGATGGCATGCTTTTGGTCAGCAGAGGCAGTACCTCCAACATCGATGCAGAGGCAGAAATGCTCTCCTCGGGCCATTCTCAGATCCGGGCTTTCAATCTCAACAACATCACCCAGGACGCATATGACTTCAATACAGATGGTCTTCGCTTAGGCTGGGGCCTTCGTAATTCCGTTGGCGTAGCCGAGCATCCAATTACAGGAGGAATCTACTCCGTCGAGAATTCAGTCGATCAAGCTACGCGTGAGGGACAAGATGTCCACCAGGATAACCCAGGCGAGGAGATGAATTTCCATGGTTATCTAAATGGAACTACGTATCCTCCTCAGGGCAGCAATTATGGTTACCCTTATTGTTTCGCCGCGTGGGTTCCTAGTGATCTGCCCATGAATACCAAATTGGCGGTCGGGAGCCAATTTGCCATTGGAGATCAAACCAATACAATCAACGATACGTATTGTGCGGAGCAAACGCCTCCGAGGCTGACTTTTCAAGCGCATACGGCACCCTTGGATCTCAAGTTCAATAATAGTGGCGCTGATGCTTGGGTAACATTCCACGGAAGTTGGTAAGCAATTGCTCCCTTCTACCCTTCTTCCCCTAAACAGATTCAGGGACCGAACCTATCCTTCTGGTTACAAGGTCTCCACCATCGCCTTTGCCAATGGTGAGCCTGTGGCGCCTGCCACCAGCAATACATCCTACACAGACATATTCGCTAATGCAGATAATACTGTATGCCCAAAGCAATGCTTCAGGCCTGTGGGTATGGCCTTTGATAGACAAGGCAGGTTGTTCATAAGCTCGGATCTTAGTGGAGAAATCTATGTCATTGTCAAGGATGAGGCAAGCAAATTTGGCACGTCTAAAGGCAACGAAGATACCCCCAAAGGGTCGGCTGGCACTCCGTCTGGCAGTGGTGGTAAGGCTTCTGATGCTCAGCGGCTTGGTCAAAGCTTTACTATGCTAGTGGCAGCATCACTCCTTGTCTACTTGCTGTCGTAAGAAGCAGGTGTGACCTTACGTCCGCATCTAGGTAGTCCACGATGGATGATTGAACGACATGTATATGAAGCCATGCATATATTCAATATCCTGAGGCATAATCTACTTGCTTCCCTACGCAATTAACGATCCTATCGAAAGCTGAAAGCATGGCTCATTGCACAGGGAACCCTCTTCGAACATCAAGGATTCAGATCATGGAAGACATGAGACTCCGAGTAAGTAGATATTGCACCTAAGTGTCCTTTTGCTATACTGCGAAGCCGATCATCAATCGCATGGCATTAGATCCATGCCTTTGGCGAGTGACGCAAAGGAACTGGTGAATGAGGCCCGAGGTCACTTCAGCTTCACTCTTTGTTTTGTTATCTCCATATCATTCACTGAAAACCCAGGCTGTTCTCAGTGGTCTTCATTATCTCTTCTTCATTCACACCCAGTAAGGTTATTCACCTCACCTTCATTCGGTGATCGTCTGTTCTCACTGCTTCTCCTTTTGCCAACTGCAACAGCTAGTCCACAATAACAGCTGTAGTGTGTTTTCATTCTCCATCTTCGTGGGACTGTAACGATTGGGATACAATCGTTCACAACGCTGTAATGACATGCCATTGACAGCTTACCCTTACATACTCCAGTCTACGCACTCATATCCTGGCATTGAAAGCCAACTTCGCAAATTTCCGGACTCCCATCAGGACATTACAATAACGTTCGGTCACTGATCTTCTGCATAGATCGACAGCACACCGCAGCGCTCAATCAATCGCAATTCGCCACCAAAACCCTCTGCCACCCTCTAATGCGTCGGTCGATCCTCTCTCCATCTCCGCTCACATTGCATCGACCGCGTTCATTCTGACCGGCTTTTCCTTGGTCCATCGTACTCTTTATCATCATTTCCATTGATTGGCGCAATGGCTTTCGGGCTTCTACCTATTGAGGTAATTCGACTTCTCGCGATATCTCTTATTCGCTACATACTATAATAGGATTGAATATCAACTAATTCTTTTGGTCTCCCTCAGCTCAACGAGCATGTTGCTAGCTATCTAAGTACAGACAAAGACGTTGCCAACTTCGCAATCGTATGTCAAGCAACACACAACGCTATGGAATCACATCGTTGCGGCTTATGGCGTAGTCTTTACGCCAACAAGTTTGATGTCCCTGAGGGTCGGACGGGCATCGAGCTCAAAGTAAGATACAAACTTCGCTGCCGAGCGCTGCGAAGAACGACAAACTGGCAAAAGGGTCACGACCCCAACGAAGCTAGGGTGTTGAAACATCTACAAGATCTCGTTTGCGGTAAGCTGACCTTGTTTCGGACAGTGTTCGGGGTAGTTCTTTTGGACTTGCTACGGGAGTCAATATTTGTGTATCTTACAGCCCAACTCATGACATTCACTATGTGAAACTTTCATGCTGACTGGGTTTCTCCCATCAGAATCCTATGCTCATTTGCCTCTGGGATACAAAGCAACAGCAAGTTCCAAGAACATCATTGCGCTTCGCGAATACGTTCAAAGTTCAAATATCCTCGACAAAGTACTTTCTTGCCTCTATCGAGCCCCCGAATTTAGCCCTGCATTGAAGACATTACAGCTGGTTCTCTTTCACCTCCAACTTGATCTTTCACTTGGTCCTGCCACTTCAGTTTACGGCTTTCCTTACTCCCAGAAGGCTGTTTATGGACATCCTGGCAAGGTCCCGTTGTTCCAGGGAAGAAACTTCAACAAGGTCAATATCGACTTCCTAATGCATACAGGCAACTTTTTCAAATACCACTTGGCCGAGCCACAGGCTCAGACATTGTTCGAGCTCTTTAGCGAACTAGAGCCTCGTGAAAAGCCTCAGGCTTGGGATTCTAGAATACATCAAGGCCCTGGCGTGAAGAAGCTTGGGAAGCACTGGAAAGGCAGTTATGGTAAGCTTCGCATTTTCCAGACGATGGACTAACTCCTGACAAACAAGCGTATCTCCATGATCACAACGACATAAGACGCATCCGTACCACCTCTCCTTGTGCCATGAGCTTCACCGACACCATCGATTTCCATGACGGGTTCCAGACCCTCGAACTGGACTTCTCACCAGCAGCGAACTGTTCACCCTGGCCCAAAGCTTTCGAGTCCCACCTCAACGCAATACCTCCCGTATCCCTTTGCAAAAAGCTTGATCAGCTGCTAAAGCCAGATCCATGCCCAGATGTGACGTCGTTGCCACACTTCAAGCCAGAGCCCACCCTCGAGACCCCACCTGGCACACCAGGCCGTCAGGAAAGTACATGCCCAACGTCTGAGAATATTCCACCGCTGTTGCCCCCAATCTCACCAACCTTCACAAAGGCCAGGCGAGGGGTCCACTACGAGCATTTCATCGGCTCCGGCACCGATGCCGAACCATACCACTGCAGAGGAATCCTGCACCCGCTTCCCCCCCAGCACGCCATCCCAGGCTGGCATCGTATCACAATGATGAAATACTTCGACCCCGCCGACCAAGAGGACGCCTCACCTCCCTCCTCGCCATCCGGCTCCGAAACACCCAGTGCAAACACTCACTCCCCGACCTCTTCCCACTCTTCCATTTCACCAAGCAGCACAACATCACCAATACACTCTCCACATCCAATCAACGACAAACCGACTTCTTTCACCCCTGTGAACGCGCCTCCACAACTCCATTACGGAAACGAAAACGAAAGCGTGGACGTCGATACAGGCTGCTGGGCGTACGAAGGGGTTGTTTTACCCGGCGGCAAGATCATGCTTGGGCGGTGGTGGAGTCCGATTCAGGATGGTGAGGAGATGACGTGCATTGGGCCTTTTATTTTCTGGGAGGTGGAGGGGGCGTAATTGAAACGGAAAGCCGTGTGAGCGTGGAGACGGAGAATGATTAATGATGCGACACGATGCGACACGATGCAATGCGACATGGTGCGATTCAATGCGATACGGTGGGAAAATAATGACTCCATTTCAGATCAAATCTAGATCACCACACTCATTTATTGAAGATAGGAAGACTTGGTTGGACAGGGCGGTCATGGATGCGCTACAGGTTCCTTTTTTCATGATCTAATTCTACATGGATCATCACGGTCATTATCAAACGTCTATTCTATCACGGTTTACGGCAATTCGAGGGATATGGAGATTCACGGATCGGTTTCTTGATCCTGGTTGGTTCTCTACATGCTCATGAGTGAGCTCAGAGAAGCTGTTAGCGAGGAAGAGGTACCGGATCTCAATCTTTTTTTATCCGTCTACGATCAGGAATATCGATGGCTGACGAAAGGAATAGAGTCCGTGGACGCTTCAGCTGTAGAGCTGGACAGGAGTCCGTAGTTCTCTCAGTTGCTTGCGCAATTGAGACTGTGGATCCTCCTCCTCATCAAGTAATGGTTCTAGCGCGTGCGATATCATCCCACTTGCAGATAGATTGGTCTCAAAGCATACGATTGAGACTTCCAATTTCCATTTACACCTTCCTTGCCTGCCTGCCTGCTGATCTGAACACTACTCCATGGCATTACTCTATGAAACGTCTGAGCATCAACCGCCCACTCTACTCCTCAATCCACTTCACGCAATCCCACTCCCCTCTCAAATTCTCCTTCCACAAACTGACCTTGTTGTCGCCGCCACTGACCGCGAGGACGTTGCCGCTGAGACTCCAGCTTACCCTCCACAGCACGGCGTCGAAGTTCAGGACGATCGACTTCCAGTCGTTCGGGTGCGCGGGGTCCGAGGTCCATATCCGCACCGTCTTGTCTTGGGATGCGGACGCGATGTAGGATTTTTGGAGGATGGTGGGCGCCCAGGCCACGTCGCGGACCCAGTCGGTGTGGCCGGTCAGGAGCACTGTGGGGGAGTACTTTTGATCCGAGGGGCTAAGGTTGGGGCGATTGGAATAAGCATTGAAGTACATGGCTTGCGCAAGCATGAATGTGCATCCTAAGGGGCTTACTTGTAGTCCCATATCTTGACCATGTTATCACTTCCCCCAGTCACAAATCGTCTTACGCCTGCCGCACTTGGCTTACTGCTGACAAGACTTCCAGGTACCATCGATGGCGCCCAGCTCACGGCATTCACTCCCGCCCCATGAGCGTGGAATATCTGATGCGTCCAATTGCCCTCTTGGAACTCCAGCACGGAGACTTGACCATCGGAGCTGGCGCAGGCGAGAAGACAGCCGGATTCGTGCGGCGACCAGGACACGATGTTGACGGAAGCTGTGTGGAGTGCGAAGCTGGCAACGACCTGCCAGGTAGAGGCAGAGCTAGCTGTATGTGTAGATGTGGGGGCGGATTCGCGCCAGATCTTCACGGTGCCGTCGTACGAGGATGACGCGAGGATGGCGCCGTATTTGGGGTGGGCCTAACACTGGATGTCTTAGAAGAGCTCTGGGAGAGTGGAAGCAGTGGGGAACGGAGAGGCGGACCCATGAGACGCACCAGACTGCACCTTCGTGCCTGTGTGCTTGGATTAGCATAGGACACGTGCTCGATTGGGGCAGTTGTTGGTACCCTCGCAGTGTTTCTGTCAATCTGTGGCTTTCGCCCTCGACCTCGAAGATCTTGATTGTTTTATCGGAGGAGCACGTCGCGAGTCGTCGTCCGTAGTAGTCCAGTACTGCATCATGCTATGACTCCATGAGTATCTGGTCTTTGCGCTCCGTGTATCGGAGAGAGCTTCGCGAGAGCTTCAAGGGCGGGCTTCGGGACTTACAATCATGTCATCGTGACCAGAATTGGTGATGACTTGCGCCTGAAGAGGTCAACACTATCTGACAAGACATATCCGGAAGACTTACCATCTTAGTTCCTCCCTTGAAGGAAATGAGCGCAAAGAAAGACACGGAGGACAACAGCGCGAGTTGTCACATTGACTTTCTCGCATCGCCGCTTCCCTGTTAAGCTAGCATGGGGTGGCAGCGGCAAAATCCGGGGTATGCACTCGCACGGTAGAATAGTTCTACGGTAATCTGTGCGTTCATAGACGAGCCTCGGCTTCATACTACTGATTCGCCCACCAACCTCTCACACTTTTCAGACCACCGCAGCCAACATGGCAGATGCCTTGTGTGGGCCTTCCAACGCTTTGCAGACTTTTCGGAAGCAGACTTCTGTTGACAGAACTTTGCAACAAGACCGAGTTGCAGCCCGCCAAGCACAGGTGGAGGTATGTCAGTCGTTGCCTTGCTCGAGAGTTCTACGTTTGACATCAATATCTTCAGAACTTTCGATCTTTACCAGGACCAAATGCCGGCATACTCGACGCCGAATTCGAAGCTTTCCAAGCTGGTCCCCGTCTAATTGAATCTCGGTTCCCAGAACAGCCTTTCTTCAACGCTGGCCCCGCAGCCACGCACCAGCCGAGCCTCCTGCAGTCACAGCCAAGCCTGTCGAACTGGGCTTCCGACTTCCAAAATCTCAATATCAGTGAAGCACGGGCGTCGCCAATCCCGCAATCCCAGTATCACCAGCATGCACCTCTACAGCGCCGTACATCGGCAGGTTGGCATCAGGACTTCTTGCGCCACCAGAACCAAAGTCCTCCCAACCAGGCTCAGCAACAGCAAAGACCTGGGACTGGATGGTCTTACGGATATACTGGTGGCCTTGTGCCGCAACAAGACTCCATACTGTCCCCAATCGCACAGCAAAAGCAACCTGAACGGCAGGCAGAGCATGTGTATGACGAAGCAGCGTTCGAAAGGGCGTTCAATGCCGCAGGATTAAGCCTTGAACAGACGCAGCACCGTCAGGATCCACGGAATACTCAGCTAGATCAGGAGATGTATCGTTCCAAAGATGCGTTGAAGGACTTGGGTGGCCTAGAAACAGAAAATTGGCTCGACCATGGCCGCATAGGGGCTGACAGAATTTTGGATGAAGCCCAGGAGAGATGCTCACAGGACAGGGAGACGGGCGATGCAGATGATCTTGCCAGGACTGCGGGCCAATTGTTGGAAAATGTCAAGGGCGATCAGAGTCGAAAGTTTCAGGAGAGTAATTTTCTCTCACTTATGCGGCAATTACGTGACAAAGAGGTTCGAGTCGAGGGTGACAAGCTAGTTGATGTCGGTGTATCCTGCATCATTTGGCGCTGAGCTTGATGAATTTTGGGAGGCCCCAATTGCTGACGAGACCTCAGGTGACTCAGGATCTTCATCCCGGAGGGGAACGTTATCCGAACGAACCTCCTGTTGATTCCGACAGTAATCAAGGAGTGCCGGACCCAGTTTTCCAATATGACCTCGAGGCAGCTGATGTACATTCACCCACCCATGTCGCCTGTACGCTGTCCTAGCATTAGGCTTACTGTTCTAGGGTTCATATGGCATACCTGTAGACACTCCTCTCAGTGATCCAGGCTTACAGGACGATTCGGAATGGGAGCCATTCTGGCAAAACACACGCGGAGGAGAAAACCAGTCTATGCCTACAGAAGACCATACAACTTCCTCTATCAGCCCGATAACAGGTACGCTAGTCTAGTATAGAGATCCGACCACTGGAATCTATAAATGACGCGCTACAAAGACTTTGGGTTTGACTTTCAAGCAAGCTGCGACTTCCACTTGGAGCAGATCATGCCAGACTTCATCTCAGGCCCCTCAGATAGTTGAGGCCATTAGGGCGTGCTTGGAAACAATGGATTGAGCAGTCGTATCCCCGTATCAATCTCCGTGCTCTTTCAACCTCGTTTAGTCGGTTGCAATGATGGATCGTCCGGCATGTGCCTACAGCCTCATCATGAACATGCTAGCACTGCACTTAATCGGCTGACTAGCAGTGATCTTCGACGCATGCATAGAACAAATCACTATGGTGACGACGGCTGGCACGCGGACGGCCTATTCTCCACTGAGATACATGCGAGGGGCCTCCTCACGTTGGAGCTTTGGAAAGATATGTGGCCAATTTTTTTATTTATGAGCCACTCCAACTGTGAATTATGTCTCGATTCCCCTGAACGTGGTGTTCTTGCACTATAGGAGACTTCCGCCATCTACAACTCCATTCCCAACGTTGGGAGGGCCGTTCCTTAGCTACATGCACCCTCTACCCGTTTCGTAACTCAAACTCCTTCAAAATGGAGAGCTGATGCCATCATCATCTCAAGCCCAGGACCTGCCCGCCATCCACCCCAATCCCCCTCTCACCGCATCCCCTCCAACACCTCCCTAATCCCCACGCACGCCAGCGCCATCTCAGGTCTCGGCTCCATGATCTCCATAAACCCTTCCTCTTCGTCCCCTCCAGACTCAAACACTGACGTTCGAGCTGAGGAAGATGTCCCTCGTTGTTGCCGCCGGTGGAGGAGTATGCTGTTGATGCTGCGTGTGGATGTTGAGCGTGTGCTTCGTATCGAGAAGGGAGAAGATGATCGGGAGGAAGTTGTGGAGCGGTGGAGTGGTGGTGGGTGGAGGGAGGGGTGCGTGGGGCCGAAGGGGAGGGACATGTTTGTTCTGGAGAGGGTGATCTTTTGATGCGATGGATGAGTTTGTAGTTGATGTGTGCTTGGATTGGAGAGAGAGCGCGAATTCAGTGTAAAGTAAAGTCAGTATAGAATTGAGACAGCAAGACAAACTAGGTGTCGTTTTTCATTAACTTATGTGTTAAATAGCTCTTTCCATAAGATTTCCTGTCTTAGACACTCAAAAACAGCGACAGTAGAGAACGAAAACAAGCAAAATGACAAGGAAGGCACCAGCTCTTATCAGTGCAAGGACACAGTGGCTTTGAATTAATGTGGCATGTACCTAGAAGCCAACGCAAGGTAGAAGTAATAGCATTGCACGGCCCTTCCAACCTCACCCCCCTCAAAGGTACCCAACCACAGCTTTGAAACAAACAGCATTGTTGCAATCAATAATTTGTGCAAGGCATACATACATACCAACGTTCTCCGCCTCCGCCCGCACTCGTAGCAGACAAGCAAACGATACGCGCAGGTTTTATCTACGAGAAAAAGGTATCCAGACTCCTTTCATTTAACTCGTAGAGCCTATAGAATCCTCCAACAGAACGGCGTTCCGTAAAAGGCGCAGTATGTATCACCTTTTTTTCCCCTCATCCGTGGGAATTGTGGCGAGGGAGGTGGGCTATCTAGGATATTCTAAGCCAATTAGACCGTTCCGGGCTGAGTGAGACCGTGTTGGTGCGAGGCATTGCTGAAATGGGCTATTGCTGCGATGGCGTTGTGTTGCACATATGCGACGGGCTCTGAGGCCTGAGGCCAGTCAGTAGTTCTTTGTTTGCCGTGGTGCGTGTATTCTTTCGCTCTTGATGTTGTTGTTGTTGTGGTTTCAAGTGCCTTGTAGGCAGACGGTGGAAATGGGCCACGGGGCGTAGTTCTAGGGGCTCCGCCTCAGGATAGGTGCCTGGAGGCTGGGCAAGGGTTTGAGAGGCTTGAGGCTACCCGGCGTTTGGGGGGCGTCCCTGGAGGCTGCCTAGAAGGGATGAGGAGTTCATAGTTCTGGGAGAGGCTCTCGTTTGGATCGTGGGATATCTTGAAAGAAGAGACACTGCACTCTGCAACAAATATATTATTACTGGTCATGTCTCTCGAATCCGCCACATTTCTACTTTCAGTATAGGCGACAGAGTGCACCTTTACTGTCCACCGTCTACGCCTGTAGTGTCTAAGATCCGTTTTCAGGCCCTACAAATGCCTCCGTGATGCCTTGGAAGGCCAATCGTAGTAGGTGCTTCTTGATCGCAGGGTAGGCGTATATGCAAAAAGGTGGATACTAGTGACATCTGGGTATACGCCGATATCGTAATCTTTATAATGTATCTGAATTGATGCTCGCGTATCTGCTCACAAGTCTAACCGAAATCGCTATCACATGAGGTATAGAAAGCACCCGCTTCACTCCAAGAATGGAGGAAGTAGAGCAGGTGCTATGCACTAGTAGATAGAAGCTGCTCCACCAAATCATGCAGTCGAAACTTGATCCCTATGGTGATCATTTTTTCAAATCCAGGCTAGAATCTAGCGCGGAGAAGTGTCCTGGAATCTGCTTGCCTTACTCTCGTGTCTCCTTTACTGGAAGAAATATCCGCGGCAGGCCGCGGTACCGCACAGACACTTAGCTGGCCGATATCCTCTCTCCTTCTCCATTTCATCAGCCCGCTGCTCCGTGATTGGCGTAGGATCTTCATCGCTGACGTAGTCAAATGTCAACTCTATAGGAAATCAGTATTTGTTTCCTAGACAGGTATCAAGGCACATCTGGAGATTGAGTATGTCACAAATGATCATTTTGGCAACATTGATGTTCAGAGAGGAAGCGAAACACATACCTGTGCCCCTCGGAATTGCTTGGGTGGCAAAGAAGGCAATTTCGTAGATGTTGATGTCTGCGTGGTTGTATGACACGGTGTAGATGGCACAGTTCGGGTCGCAGGAGTGGTTGATGAATCGTGTTGGTCCGCTCACATGCATACCATCACATACGTATTGCGCCGCACCGTCTTCCTCGGTCCATTTATCGAGGTCCATTAGGTAGATTTCCTGATCCACGGTACGGTTCTGGTGCCTCTTGTTCGCCTCTTCGTGCGTGATGATCTCCCCACGGTAAGTATCGATAAACTGGCCTTTCTTCAGGTCCTGCATGCAGCGAAGGCCCCACCCACGAGTGGTCGTCTTGTAGATTTGCAAGGGCACCGTCCTACCATGCTGCACGACGCGGTTCTTGCAATTGCTCTCGCAGTTGCACAAGTTGTTGCATTCGTAAATGTGATGTCTACTCTCCAAGTAGAACGACCGAAGACACGCATAGTCGCTTTTGCTCGCAGAGTAGGGAAAGGTTTGCTTGCCTTCGGAGTTACGGGCTGAGTCTTCTAAGCATTCGCAGGAGAGGTACTCGCAACCAATATTCCGCCCATTATCCTTGCGGCACTTGCAGCCGGACATGAATGCCTCTGTGGTTCTCGTGACCCCTGGGCCTAGGATGCTTTGGGTCACGAACTTGAACGATGTTGGTGGTGAAGTAGTATCCACGTTGTTGAATAGGGAAACACCGCGGCCTAAGACCGAGAGATTCTTGAGAAATTGTTCTCGACATGCTGCTGGTGAAGGCTGTGGCGGCCCGACTACTACCGCTGAGACAAGCTCGCCAGAGGGAAGCACAGAACTAGAGGAGTGTAAAGCTGGGTCTTTCTCTGCTAGTAATTCTGCTTTCAGGTTTGCTATTCATCATGAGCTGGGTAGGCAGATCGGAAAACATAAGAGACGTAAGTAGAGATAGGACAGCTACTACGGGGGTAAAATAGGACTAGGAATGATCGGGTGGCTTACCTTGCTGAGAGCCTCGTTTGTTTACGTTTCCAATTAGGTTAGCCTCGGCTGACACCCCTGTACAGTGGCTCAAGCTGCGACGCTTCTTTCTGGTATGTTCAGTGGATTCGTCGTTGTCGTCGTTGGCTGTGAGGTCCACGTAGACGGATTTCCTTTTCGGGGTCGATTGTCTACTTTCAACACGCGAGGGTGGGGTACTATCACGGGTTCTTCATGAATATAACGCATTAGTATTAATTAGCTAATACATTCACATGTAGAACGATACTAACGTACCTGATTTCCAAGTCAACTCGCTGGCTATGACTGGGGTTGGGTTTGGGCGTGACCTGAGTAGTTCGTGATACCGGAAAAGAAGAGACCTCACTCGGCTTGCAGAGGCGTCCAATCAGCCTTGAGTCTGATAACGCATGAGGTCCATAGGTCGATTGTATTACCTCAACCGAGTCGAAGAGTACAGGTTTGTATGGTGATAGCATCTATAGGAAACAATTAGATAAGAGTCAGTCTGTCAGCTTGTACCAATTCCTAAGGTCTAGAGAAGTAAACTTGTAGAAGATACTACTAGACCCAAGCGGTTTACATATTGAACCTTATCTAGGTCTTAGAGTAAGAGATAAAAGACTTAATATACCTTAGCAAGGACGAGCTTTAGTAGGTTAACTAGGGCGATAGAGAATCCTCGTAAAGATCTAGTACCCTATAGCCTTATCACGAAGGTCTATACCGGGGTAGTAGAGATGTAATTCAACATGACTTGATTAGAGATCAAGGTTTAAAGAAGAAGAGAGAAGTTTAAATAAAGTAAAGAGCTTTAAGAGCGGGGGTCTACGCCAAGCTTTCTAGCGCTGTATTACCCGCTATTACTATTTAAGGAGCGTAGCCAATGACTTATCTATAAATAGAACTTTGATATAAAATATACTACTTCTCTAGACTACCCTCGCGAATTTGAAGTACCTTAATATTTCATTTATTCCATACACTTTGTAGGTACTGCCCTACGTTTAGTAAACCCGATATCTATCCAGGTAGTCGGAGGAGCGTGTGTTCTTAGTAAACCTTGTCGCAAGGACTTTACAACGTAGTTATTGTAGGCAGAGCGACTACGAAACGATAGATAGCATGTATTCTCCCGTTATACAATAAGCCCTTCGTGTACTCTTCGTATACTATTCGCTTTAATACGCGAGGTAGAATAGGTGAAGTATACTTAGATTCATCGATGCTTCTAATTGTGAAAGATTATTGAGACCTCATTGGCTTAATCGTTTTTCATTCGCTTGGTCGCGCTTGAACTACTCTGCTGTATCAGTCGAGGCGATCCATTTCTACGACATGGAAGGCTATACGTTCTTAACCTTCAAACGTCTACGTCTTATTAAGGGGACTTCTCCAAGTCGGGACGATTTTTCAATTCGCAATTAGACTGACCGCGTCGAGTCGGTACTTCGAACTCGAGTCGGGTACCCGACTCGAGTCTTGGCGATTCGATACCAAGATCTGGTACCGAGTACCAAGGTAGGTACCGAAGTATTGACTCGAATCGCCAAGACATTTTTTCTAGTAATATTTTCTATTTTTAGTAGTATTTCTTACTATATTTTCTATTTTTTTTCTAATTATTATTATTATTATTACTAACTAGGTAATTTTTAATAGTAAATAAGATAATATAAAAAGATAATTACTAATTAGCTATTCCTATAGAAATAATAAGTATAATATTACTATTATTTTTTATTTATAATAGTATTTACTATTATATCTATAGTTTACTACTATATTACTAAGCATTATTATTATTATTACCTAGCCTAATCTAGGTAATTCTTTAAGGTAATGTAAAAAGGTAATGCATATCCCTAGGAAACTAGAAGGGGTATTAAAATTCTAATTAAAAAAAGATCTATTTTTAGTATAAGGGTAATTCTATAAAAATTCTAGGGTTCCTTACTATTTTATTAGGGGCTTGGCGTCTTGGCGATACCTTGGCGATTCGAGTCGGGTCAACCCGATTCGCCAAGGTATCGAGGCCTTGGCGAGTCGGTACCAATAGCTAGTACCGAGTATTTCGGTCGGTACCAAGACCCTGACCCGAGTATTCGGTCGGTACCAAGACCCTGACCCGAGTATTCGGTCGGTACCAAATCTTGGTACCGAATCCCGACTCGACGGTCAGTCTATTCGCAATCTAGGACGACTTTAGTGTTACGACCCGTGACCTTCAGAGGTAGTTAGGGTCTAAGGTGGATCTCGTAGAGAGGAGTGTTAAGGAGAAGGCAAGTAGGCTTTATACTAAACTGGTCTAGTATAGAATTATATTTAGTATCTAGGAGATTAGTCTAGTAGATAATATAAGTTAAGCACGAAGCTCCTATCTAGAGGGAAAGTAACGCTATCTATATAGATATAGGAAATTTATACTCGTACTAGTCGCTAGTAATCGACTTATATTAACTAGAGCGATCGGTTAAGCGATCGGTCGAGCGATCGCTCGACTCGTTATACTAAGGCATATTCGACTTTAGTAAGCGCCTATAGCGTCTGCTAAGGCTCTAGTACCAAGGTCGTAATATTACCCCTTATCCCCTAAACCTTTATCCTAAAGGTTAAAATAAATATTTATATCGTCTTATCCGTAGTAACGTCGCATTAAACTATCGGATCGAGTGGCTTATAGGGGAGTGATTGCAGTGGTGTCGTGTCTGCGATATACAAGATCTCAAAAGGAGTATCAGGTGTCTTCCTTTTCTCGGAGGTGCGCGGAGTGTATTCGGCTCGGAAAATAGTACGAACCGGCTGTACCTGTTATCTACTTCTCTAGTATTAATAAGGCCATAGAGAAGCTTAAACGTAAGGAGGTGGAGATAGAGGTAGCATAGGAGGCCGCTAATAAAATCGCTTATTAAAAATAGACGAAGCTGAAACGTCTTCGTTAATAGAAGCGTTTCCTAAAAGAGCGGGAATAACGGATATTTAATAAGGGTCTTGACGATATTAAGGAGTTAGAACGTCTAGAAGAACTTAAGAAGGCTGGTGAAGTCGAAAGGGCACTTATAAAGTGTCCTACTTTCTTAGAGTTCGAGGGTTCCGGAACTCTTTCGCCTAGAGCTCTCGAGTGGATCGCTTAGGGTGTATCTGGGTTTAATAATACTATTAGAGGAGCTCTTAGCAGTTAACGAGATTCGTAACTAGTTCCTAGGTATTTTCCGAGTCCTCGTATCCTTTCTATTTTACTAGGTAACTCTGACCTTTTTATACTAGAATCTTTTCGGCTTCGAATTCATTCTCTTCTTCTATTTCGAAATAGAAGGTTTCCTATAAGGGAGTATTAGGATCTGCCTGTTCTAATATAGAGATATAGAATACCGGGTATATCTTCGCGTCAGGTAGAAGCTGTAACTTATAGTTGACAGGTCCTTTTTCTTAGATAACTAAAAATGGTCCGACTTTAATATAGTCTAGTTTCTTACTTAGTCTTATACTCTTTAGGTTCTTTATAAGGAGGTATACTTTATCCCCCTTCTTTAGCTAAGGGCTATTTTTCCTTTTCTTATTAGCCGTCGTTTCCGTAGATTCGTTTCTTCTTCGGATTTCACCTTGTATTTCCTTATGCAGGTGTTTCATGTCTGATATTAGCACCAAAGCTTTTTCGGTATCTAGTCCTCGTCTTGGATCTAGAAATAAGTTCGCGTGCCTTCCGTAGTTAGCGAAGAATAGTAATAGCTTTATAGTATCAGATCTTTTATCGTTATATGCCAATTATACTATTAGGAGTAGCGAAACCTAATTGTTTTATCTCTTATTAACGTAGTATCTAAGATACGTTTCTATTATCTAATTTATACGTTTAGTCTACCTATTAGTTTACGGATAATATACTATCGATATTCGCAACTTTATTCTAATCGATATAATTAAGGTTTTCCAATAATTTAACGTAAAAAGCTTGTCTCTATCTAAGGTTATCGACTCTAGTATACTATAGTCTCTAATAAGTTTATCTAATAAGATAAACCCAAGCTAACTAGCGGTATAAGTTTCTTTATATAGAATTATAATAGCATACTTAGTAAGTTTATTAACTATTACTATTATTAAATCGTATTTATCGTTTATTACCGGGTCAACTAACCGAGGTAATTTTATAATAAAGTCTATAGTGACATCCTTTTATAGCGTGTCCGGGACTTTAGTAAACTAGATTTGTCCGTATTTAGCGTGTCTTACAGACTTGTTTTATTAGTAATATATACATTCCTTAATATATTATTCGATCGATACTCGCAGGTTCGGCGCAGTATAAGTTCTTTAAATGAGTTCCAACGTTTTAGATACTCCTAGATATCCTTATAAAGGATTATTATAGTAATCTCTAATTACTTCCTTAACCGCCTTTAGTAGTAAGTACAGTTTCTATTTATACTGCAATAGGTCTTAGTTAGGTTATTACTTCCTAAGCTCCCTAGCTAAGGTGTCTCTAATATATACTTCCTTGAGGTTTAGGATAGCATGTATTATAAGTCGTATAGTCGCGGCTAGATCTCTTATTAGTACTAACGACCTATCGTCTTCTTATTTTAAAATGGGTTATATTATAATATCTCTTATTTATATATAGTTAGATCGTCTACTTAAAGCGTCTGCTCTTCTATTATCTTTACCTAGGGTGTACTAAATTTTAAACTTATATTGTCTGAGAAGCTCCGCCTATCTAACTTATCGTCGATTTAACTCTTTAGTCGTTATAAAACCGACTAAGTTTTTGTAACCGGTAAAGATAGTAAGCTTAGAATAACTTTCGGCATATACTCTCTAATACTATAAAGTATAGATAATTACTAAGAGTTCTTTGTCGTATATATCGTAGTTCTATTCTATAGCTGTTATTTTTCGCGAATAATAAGCTACTAGATACTATTTATCATTACTCTATTAATATAAGTAGGCTCTAATTATAAGGTCCGAAGCATCCGTTTTAATACGTATAGGTTCTCCGTTATAAAACGTATAGAGTACGGGTAGATCTATATAAGCTTACTTTAGTTTAGTAAATACTTTCTTTTAGTTAGTATCCTATCGAAATCCCATGTCTTTCTTTGTGATTTCTATTAGTGGCAAGGCCTTCTTAGAATAGCCTTCTATGAAACGTCTGTTAAAGTTAGCGAATCCTAAGAACCCTTGTACTAATTTGATATTATATGGTGTAGGCTAGTCCTATATAGCCTGAATCTTTTTAGGGCTTATACGAACTCCTTCCGTTATTACTATAAACCCTAAGAACTCAACTAAGGTCTTATAAAACTCGTACTTCTCTAGCTTTAAAAGGAGTCCTGCTTGTAATAAGCATGTCAATACATCTTATATATAAAGGATGTGTTCCTTAAGAGTCTTAGAGTAGATTAATATATTATCGAGGTATACGATCGCTATTCGATCTAAATATACTCGTATAATATTATTAACTAGTACCTAGCAGGTTACTAGTACGTTGGTAAGGCTAAACGGCATGACTAGGTATTCGTAATATCTATACTAAGTTCTAAATGCTATTTTCTATTCGTTACCTTCTTTCATTTAAATTAAGTTATAAGCTCCTCTAAGATCTAACTTTATAAAGATCTTTACTTTAGCTAGCCGGTCCTGTAGCTCGCTAATATTAGGTAGCGGGTAACGATTTTTAATTATTATATTATTTAACTTTTAATAGTCTACGTATAGTCGTAGTAATCCGTCTTTCTTTTTTATAAAGAGTATCGGATATCCTGCTAGTAATTTAGATTCTCGAATAAATCCCTTTTTAAGGTTCTCTTCTAGGTACCCGCGAAGTACTAAGAGTTCCTTTTCGGATAACGCATAAATAGGTCTAAATGTTAGTTCCTTCCCTAGTTCGAGTTCGATCTTATAATCCCAAGGTTAGTATTTAGGTAGAGCTTTTACTATTATCTCTTCTATAAAGAGGCGTTTCCATCTTTAATACTCTTGTAAGATATTAGGAGTACTATTAGTTACTCTAAGAACTCTAACTTATTAACCCTACGGACCTCCGCTAGTATCTATTAAGCCGGATCCTTTTTCTTTAAGGCTATCCTTATTCGAAATTAAGGTAATATATGCCTCGACTATCTTTCGGTTCGATTTCTTATCTACCGTCGTCCTCTATCGGCGTATAGGGTGGAATCTAGCGATATTACCAGTTCGCTTAAACTTAAGTACTTTTCTTTTCCAGTTAATTACTAGGTTATACTTTTCTAACTAAGGCATGCCTAGTATAATATAATAAGTAGCCATCCTAACTATATTAAAGGACATTTCCTTATAGTATCGTTGAATTATAAATAGTAGCGAGGTAGTCTCCTCGTCTATACTTCCTGTTAATAGTTTTAACCCGTCGGCCATCTATAAGTTATATAGATCCTTCTTTCCTCGTGTTAGTAGGCCTGCTAACCGTACTAACGCTTTAGAGATAAAGTTTCTAGATACTCTAGAATCTATTATTACCATGGTCCTTTAACTATTAATTCTAACCGGTATATTTACGTGTATTATATACTCTATTAAGTATAACTATCGTATTTTAGGGATTATAACATTAATCTCCTTGTGCTTCCCCGTAGTACAAGGGATTACTCTTTTCCCGATTCGGGGAGAAATCCGGTAATTCTCTTTTATCGCATATGTTTCTCACACTTGTCATGGAAACATACGTACCATTCCGACAAGTAACACTCCTCTATATCGGTGTCGTACTTAAGGTGTTTATAAAGACTGCTATACCACCTTTAATTATAATTTAGGAACTATTTACGACTTCTTTTTATTACTAAGTACTAATTACAGCTTAGGTTATTATAAGCCGTCTAAACTTTTCTACACGTACGTATCCTAATTACTTTTCCTAAGTTTCTCTTTACTTAATTATAGATTAGGCACGTCGTATTAGTATAAGCCGTCTAATATATTACTCTATATTATAGATATATTAAGTCGTTCCTAAATTCTTTCTATAGGAGTCTATCTAACACTTTCTCTTAGTAGAATTCCGTTCTTTTCTCGAGTTCTATCTATAGATCTTTTGACGTGGAGGCGCGAGATTTTTTAAGGTATTTCCCCTTGCCCTTCGTAGGTTTATGGCTGAGATCTTCCCAGTCTAAATCGTTATTTTCTCGGCCTTACTCAGGATATTCCTTCTAAGCCTAACCACCGTTACTATTATTATCGGAACCTAATTCTTTTAACTATTCGTGAATTTGCGTAAGTCTTCCTTTAATTCTTCTAATATTTCTTTCTTTCCTAGTAATCTCTTCGCGTAATTCCTCTTCTCTGATTTTTAGTTACTTAATGCTTTTATCTATTAGCCGATTAATAAGTACTAGTAAATCTTCTATAATCGCATCTAGCTCTTCGTCGTCATACTCTACCTCTGGTTAATCCCTTGGAGTTCCAGTCGTTTTAATTAGTATTCTCTCTAATACATTTAACTGTAGTCGTTTTACCATATTTTTCGACCTGTAGTCTTTAGCGATGTGGCCCGGTTTACTATAGCTATAGCATTTTATTACTTTTCTATCCCCTTACTACTTCTTACCCCTGAATTTTCCTTTTTACTAAGTGAAGTCTAATTCTATTAGTATAGGTCTATAAGGATTATATTACACATGTCTCTTATTATAATATCCTCCGGAATAGATCCCTACTCGTCTAAGTCTAGCGATACTACTATTATAACGTAATTCTATCGTAAGCTCGTGGAGTTAGTCGTCGATTCTTACTACGGCTTTAATGAGTATATCTAACGTATTATATACTACTCCGTCTCGTATAAGTTCTTTCTTAACGTTGTCCTTTAATCCTCTTCGATATATTATTATAAGTGCGTTGTCATCCCAGTTTATTCTCGTAGAGTATTATTAAAACTAAGTTAAATACTCTAACGCTGACTTCTTCTATATTAAATGCTAGATAACTCGTATAGCTATACTTTCTTTATTTAAAGGTCTAAACATTCGTCTTATTTTAATACGGAAGCGTGTAAAGCTTTCTATCTATGCTTTAATAGCGACGTTATTACTATTATTAAGGCCTTCTATATATCGCTTGAGATATAAGGTAGCCTACCTCTAGGCTTAACCTCTTATATAAGTTATTACAAATAGCGGTTACTTACCTAATCTAATAGCGTCCCGGTTAAAGGAGAAGTATAGCTGTATCTATACTAACTACTCTTCTAACTTATCCTAGTCGTTATAATATAGGTCCGGTTTAGTAATCTTAATACTATCCTTAGCTTTAGCTATTATTAACTGTCGTAACCCGCGTTTACTTAGGTTAGGGTTCCTTTCTCCTAAGGTACTTATCTTAAGGGTACTTAAAGTGTTACGACCTGTAACCTTTAGAGGTAGTTAGGGTCTAAGGTAGATCTCGTAGAGAGGAGTATTAAGGAGAAGGCAAGTAGGCTTTATACTAAACTAGTCTAGTATAGAATTATATTTAGTATCTAAGAGATTAGTCTAGTAGATAATATAAGTTAAGCACGAAGCTCCTATCTAGAGGGAAAGTAACGCTATCTATATAGATATAGGAAATTTATACTCGTACTAGTCGCTAGTAATCGACCTGTATCGACTAGAGCGATCGGTCGAGCGATCGGTCGAGCGATCGCTCGACTCGCTATACCAAGGTATATTCGACTTTGGTAAGCGCTTATAGCGTCTGCTAAGGCTCTAGTACCAAGGTCGTAACATTTAGCTACTAGAAAGGATGACAGGTAGCGATAAGGACTTCTAAGGATTATAGTAATCTAATTTAGTTTGAACAACTGATAACATCTAAGTAGTCGAGCTTTATACAAGGAAGAATGTCTAACGTTTTAGATTTTTAATCTCAAGGGCTGTAATATAATCGCGAGCGAAGCCGAATCCGTCGCGCGTACAAAATACACAACAAGAGCAGTCCTGGTACAGTCGTACTATGCACCAACGCATCCCATGTTATAACTCCAGATACGTCATGCGTATATAGCCTTACCGTAGTGTATACATATCGTGTAGTTACTATAATATCTATAAACCGCCTTGTTAAATGCTTAGTTAAGAGGTATTAAATTTGACAGGGATACTTAACTATCTACGTCTCTAAGGTATTATAAGCCTTATCTACAAGGGCTGCTTGCATGTCATATATAATACCTTTCAGTCGTTACGCGTAACGCTTTTATTTCGCTCGCGCTAATATTTTATAAAGCGGCGAGTTGCAAAAATACGACACTTTTCTGGGAAAATTACCATTCCTAAATTGCAAAGTTGCTACATCACCTGTATCGCTGAGTACCTCCCGACCGCAGGCCAAAAGGCCCCCAGTAAACTCGGGAGAGGCCCCAGGCACAATGATCCCTATTGCCGCGGGGACCAAACCCTTAGCTGGCTGAGGGATTTCTAGCCTACTACATGGACGTCCCGGGCTTTATGCCTGAGCGCAGGACACTGATGTACGCAGGGGCTGATATGCAAGGGCCTGATGCGCTGGGGCCGGATGGCTGGCAGCGGGGGCTGATGCCCCTGGCGATCCGGGGGCCTCTTGTACTTCACTACGCGAGTGTGGTGAATTTGCCAGAAAAATGTCGTACTTTTGCAATTTGCCGCCTAATATATTGGATTTTCCTTGTGGATGTACACCTCTGACGGCCAGGCGAGCTTAATAGTATAAGCCCCCGTTCTTATAACGCAATCAAAGTACACTCGAAGGTATCTGAAAAGGTATTCGATACTACACCAAGTCTTAACCTCGTCTCATTGAATTGGTTTCTCTCCTAGATAGCGCGAAGCCGCATCAACCCGGCGCTAGCAGCGCGCTTTTCTTGACGACAGATCACGAGTAGCCAATCATAATCTTTGAAAGAATTTCCTCGTCCTTTACAAATTCGATAGGCAGCATTGTCAAGATTACGATATAGCACACCGAAATATGGCTCCGGACATAGAAGAGAGTGTGCTTGTCAAGCAATTAGCAGCTAATGGTACGTCAATGCCTTTTGGAATTCTCCGCTTCATCAAGTGCGTATGTAAGAGTCTTTCAGAACCAGGTTCAAAGAAGTCTTTCGTACTTTAATATTCAGCATCGTTTACCTTGTACCGGTTTGCAGATCCGCGAGAAGTAATAGGAGTAGAGCACAGCTTTTCGCGTCCTTGGAAATTTATTCAATATTGGACCTTTTGCGTATTGCCGTTGATCACCGACCGGCAATGTCTATAGCACTGTTGGTCAAGGTCACACCCCGGGCTCACAAAATCACATCCTACTGCGTCATGTTGAGACATACTTGACGAGACCGACACACGTCTCATCGATCAATGTCGCAAAGCACTATACATTTGCACAACTGATACAAAGAAAATCCCGCTGATACTCCCTCGTACAGACCGTCCAACCCGCGAAAAAGCCCTCTCATCCCTACAAACATATCTCACCTCCAACCCCACCCTCACCACCCTCGACCTCCTCAAAATCTGGAAAGGCCTCTTCTTCTGTACCCTCCCCCCTCCCCCCCTCCCCCCAAAAGACACCCAACAAAAACCTAACCCACCCTCCTCCAACAGGCATCTTCCACACCGACCGCCCCCTCCCCCAACAACGCCTCTCCACCTCCCTCGCCACCCTCCTCCTCCCCCTCCCCACCCCCCTCTTCCTCCCCTTCCTCTCCGCCTTCTGGACAACCATAACAACCCACTGGACCTCCATCCAAGGCCTCCGCCTCGACAAATACCTCTACCTCCTCCGCCAATATATCGCCTACAGCTTCATCTACCTGCAACAGCACGAGTGGGATAAGGAGTTATTAGAAGGCTATCTCGATCTGGTGGAGCAACAGCCGTTGAGTGCGGCGGATGGGAAGGTGTCGGATGGGGTTAGGTATCATGTTTGCGATGTGTGGGTTGATGGGTTGGTGCAGACGGAGGGGTGGAGGGGGAGGGGGGTTATGAGGCCGGTTGAGAGGTTGGGGAGGGAGGGGAGGACGAAGGTTGTGAGGGGGAGGGCGAAGGCTGTGTTGGAGGATGAGCGGTTAAGGGAGGGTGATGGGGATGGTGATGGTGTTGGAGAGGAGGGTGGCGGGGAGGGAGATGTTGAAGGGTTTGACCATTGAATATTTTCTTCTCGAGATTGGAGGGATGAAGTATGAGCGGTGATACCCGATAGGCCTGTGTATCGGAGCTGCACATTCCCTCTCGAGATTGAACGGATGAAGTATGAGCGGCGATACCCTGTAGGCTAGTGCATCAGAGCTGCACGTTCCATCTCGAGATTGAACGGATGGATATGAGCAGTGATGCTCGATAGGCTGGTGTATCCGAGCTGCACGTCCACATTTGGTGTATTCTATTCCACAAGTGGAGTGCTCGCCCACCCACGTCCGAAAAGCTCCGTTGTCTTTACGCCGACGCAATTCCGATCTCATTCAGAGAGGAAAACTAACAGTTGGATCAATATTCAAAGTCAGAACATACTACTTTAGAAAACAGGCTTTACAAGACAAACGATAATCTATATAAGTAAACGCTAATGGGTATCATCGAAACTCAAAATCATCAGACCAGCGCCTCCTTAACGACTTTTCTCTCAGCATCTCATGTCCCTGTCCCAACCCTCGAAACAACTCCACTAGCCTCATACAAATGCCCACTCCTACTCAACACAGTCCCCAAACCCCGATGCACCTCAGCCTGGAATCCCTCAAAAGGCACCCTCTCACCGTCGATGCTGATGTACCCCTTGGTCCCGTGAGGTATGATCCTATATCCGCTAATCTTTCTATAATTAACATCTGGCATATCGAAAAACCTTCCGTTTTCCACTGCTAAGAAACATTTAATAGCGCTGCGACGTGAAATGTCGCCATTGATAGTCACAAGGTCGAGATAGCCGTCCGAAGGCAGGGTGGCGGGGAAGAAATTGGCACCGGGTGCCATGAGCGCCATATTGCCGGAATAGAAGTTGCCGAGTTTGTTACTTGGGATCGATGTGAATTCCTTTGGCATGGGTAATGAGATAGTGCCATAGGTCAGGGGTGGGAGGCCCTGTGCTTGGTTCGAGAGGGATTGATCACCTCTTCGTTCCTCAGATGGTGTGTGATTATTCTGTTCTTTCCGATAGTGCTCTCTGATCGCACCCTTGGTTGGGATATCGATCTTGACGGCCAGATCGCAAGGGTAAACAGTCTTTCGCAGCACCCTCATGAAAAACCCGTATGTAAATCTTGCGGGACCCATCCACCGTAAATGTTCGGTGCCAAGGTCCACCTCTGCCACGACGCCGACAGACTGGGAGAGAAATGATAGTGTTCGTTTATCACCCTGGGTGATAGAGGTAAGGTCTAATGGAGTTCTGATGCCTTTCACCAGGCATAAAGCGGCCATGCTCGTACTATCAGTGCCGTTGAGATTCCAGCTCATAGCATTGCCGGATCCGCAAGGCAATTGCACCACGGCGACCTTTGAGAGGGCTCTGATCGCATCTGATTTCTTGCCCAAGCCATTGAAGACTTCATGTGGCAATCCGTCGCCAGAGCAGGAAGCAATCACGTCGTAGGCCTCTACATCTAGTTTCTCCGCAATCTCCACCGCGTGCCCCTGGTATAGCGTCCTCTCAACATCGATCTCGCAATGTGCGGCCGCAAGGATAGGCTCGATGTCTCGTAGGTACCATTTGTGCGCGCTGCCAGAGCCTCCGAACGGATTGATCAATACCTTTATCCGCTTTTTCCGCTGCGACTCGCCATATGCACGATCTAACAGTTTTGCGACCCAGGATTTGGCATAGCCTTGATGAGGCTTTTCCACGAGATAGTTGACTGAAGCCACCCGGACGATGTTCTTCGATGTAGTCCTGGCATATCTGATACTGATGTCAAAATCTGAGAGCTCAGCCCAGAGAACGTTGAAGAAAGGTATCGCTTGCGTAGTCTTGGCTTCTAGAAACAGCATCAGTCTTTGTTGCAATTAGGAACAGCTGGTAAAAGGCATGATACCTGGGGACCATAGGCCACAGCAATTGCTCGTTGCCCGTCTAGAAAAGTCCTCGTCTATGATCTTATGAGACACTCTCCATTGACTGAGCTCTTATCAAGTGCGCCTACCGAGAACGATAAGAGAGTCAGTGGCCAAGGTCAAAGATGCATCTCGGCCTACGGGCAAGGTCGAGGCCTCGTCATACTCATGATCCCCAGATATCTGACTAGGGTCAGCAAAAGGGTCGCTCTCTGTCACAGATGATGGTGCCATGAAATTGTGTAAGCTGTGGCAGAGTGTGGAAACATCGTTACGACCGTGTAATCAGGCTGCAGGTTCCTGAGCACTTCGGCGGGAAAAGCCAAGAACGAAGCCCGAGCTCCGACGCTTATTCATCGCGATCTCCGATAAGTATTCGAGATAAGCCGAATAGCGCTTGGCAGGGCGAGGCGAAAGTACGGCACGGGTAACGGTACTTGCCTTACACTTACCAACGAATATGCAGGTACAGCACCCACCGATATCCCGCCGTCTAACTGGAGATCTGCTCATTTCATTTCATGCATAGTTCAAGTCTTGATACGACCACTACCTTATACAGCAACAGCTGAACGCTTAGGGCGTTAGCAAATCCACACCATTGTGGAAATCATCTCAATGCAGCCCTTGGTCGCCTCTTTCCCTTAAGCTTCAACCATCAATCATCCCGGATGTCTGAGATCCATCCGGCTCCCCGTCGGTGCCAGATCGTGACCCAGATCCCGCCACATGGCATACTTCGTCATATTAGCACCGTGTCATATTCAGGTTCAACGTTGGCGTTGGCGTAGACGCACGACTACGGCAAAGAGCGGACTCTACTCTGTCAGAGCCAAAAATACACCGTTGAAGTGACCTTCAAGCAGTAGATCCTCCGACTTTGTTCAACCCTTTGAGAGATCCAAGACTCAACGCGAGACCCTGAGATCGACTGCGAATACGCACAAAGCCTGTGATGGGCCCATTGTCTCCTTCCTTTTCGATACTGAGGTTTGCCAATGCATCCTCACCTGCTTTCGTAGTCAGCAATGAGCAAGATGTGATAGCCTAGTAGCAGTGACTTACCAAAGACACTGCGAGCGTAGAGATTGGCGCTCAAAAATTGGCAGTCGCCCTTCATTGATGCCTCTGGCGTTAGGCAAGTCATGTTCGTACAAGCCATCAGTTGTGTGAGGAACTCCCGCAACGTCTTCGCTTTGGAGTTGATATTAACCTTGTTCTCCCACTCAAATTCGGTCCACATCGTTCTGAACTGAGTCTCTGTGCATTGTGCTGGTTGTATGTAGTCCATAATGTCCACGTGAACGTCATTCAGGATCACGACATTGCTCTCGGTAGAACTCGATCCGTCATAAACTACATTGCCAAAGATAACACCAGTGTCTGTCGAAGATACCTTGATGGTACTTTGCACATTCTGAAAGTCATGTGCTCCAAGGTTTTGCGTCGTTGGCCGTTCCACCACTTTTAGGTCTCCTAAAGTAGCGAACTCAACGGAAAGGTTCTGGAGCGTCTCTGACGTTTGGTTGACAAGCAGAACATCCAGCACGATGTCGAATTGGTGCACCTTCACATAAGCTTCAGCATAGACGGGGTCAGAGAACCCAGTGAGTTGCACCACTCTACTCAATTTTGACGACAGGTCCTCAGTAGCAGAGTCACCACCAGCCGCTTTTTCAAGGTCAGTACTCAGCTCGTCAGAGCCGTCGCCTGTGGTTTTCCCAGCCAACTGTCTGATACCAACCACGTCGTCGACTTGGACAGCAGACTTCGCTTTTTCCACGGCTACTTTGTCGGCTCGCTTTCTTTCTTCGACTTGCACCATAGCACGAAACGCTTTCCTTGTGTCATCGAGGAACACTGTCTCCAACTCGCGCTTCTGTGCGAACTCTGCCAGGCTCCGTACACATGACATGATACGATCAACAGAATCTTCGTCGATGGGTGCCTTCACGAAGTGCGATTGACCAACACGTATTATTGAGATCATAATAAGCATGGCTTCTGCACGTAGCGCGTTTGTCCTTGCTTTATCGTCCGATATTTCTGAGTGCCGCATTACCAGTTTTGTCATTGTCGAAGAAAGGACAGAGGCAAGATAAAAGTCTCCATCAAGAATTAGCTGCCGGAGCGGAGGCTTCAGTGCAGCCTTCACAGCTTCAAGTTTCGCTTTGGCGGAGGAATCGCTTGTCAGGGCGCTCTCTGTAGCGTATGTGCCATCCGCTAGAACTTTCCTCGACCCTGTGGGCGCAGAAGGCTTATGCATGCCGTTCGTTTGCTCCTTAGGTTCTTGTTGCTCCTCTGGTACCTCCTCAAGCAATCTTTGTTCCGATGAGAGGATTGGGATTTCCCCGAGACTGGCCCGTATTTTCTTCCATGCTTCTCGGATGTCGTTGGCTTCAAGTGAATACTCTCCAACGATCCACAGCGCTCCTCTATAGACTTTTCCAGCACGAACTTCGCTCAATGTTGTTACAAGACGTTCCACAATCGCAGATCTTAATTTTGGGAATTTTTCTACAACCTCTTTGACAAATGAAATGACGTCGACAGCGGCCGTTGCGTTGAAGTCAGCAATGAAGTCCATAAGCAAATCTACAACGGAAGCCGCGACTTCAGAAAACTTGATGGCACACTGATGGATGGAGTGTATCAAGAGCTGGCGGTACTCCGTGTTTTTCTCATATTGCTCATCCACGGTTTTCTGTAGTTCTTTCTTTAGCAGCATTACAACCTCGTCGACGTTCTTGCTCGAAACCATCTCCATAGCCAGGGACAGAGCTTTTCTTCTTACGTCGATATCAGGACTTGATAAGACTCTCAATATCTCCATGGTTAAGTCGTCTAACACACCTTCATTTCTCCGCCGCAGCTGGTCTACGCGGTCAAGGACGATTAGCTTGACATTATTGTCGGCTTCTTTGACGCTTAGCTCGATGAATTTGGTCGCGGCTGCTTTGACAGCTACTGGATTATTGGTAAGTGAGGTCAAAGCTGATGCAGCCTCGTAGACTACGGTCGTCGCTCCAGCCTCCAACAGATCGAAGATCAAACGCAGGTATCGGCCCTAAAGACATTCAAAACCATGGATCCGCCATCAAGTCGGCGACACGTACCTTGTTCTGACTGTTTTGAACAGCATCAATTCGTATGAACCCGAGCTGCACTAATTGCAACAATTCGTCGGCGTTCGGTATGGCATCAAATGTGCTACTGAGATACTCTAGCGCTTTGTCATGACTCATGGCACTTAATGCTACAAACGCATTTCTCTTGCAAGTATGGTCGCTTTCGCCCTCTAGGAAAGTCCGGAGAAGTTCGGGGGCGTCAGGAATCAAGCTTTCGTTATGATGATATATTGAAGACACAGCGAAGACAGCGTTCTTGCGAACGTAGGCATGTCGGTATTCCAGGCAAGATCGCGTCGAACTCAACAAAGGTTCAATGAGTTCGGATTCTCGCAATTTGGTAAGGAATCTCAAAGTGTTTCCGCGGATGTACTCATTCGGATGTTGCACTGGATGTTTTCATGATTAGAAATCCCTTGGAGATACGATCGAATTGCTAGACATGTGGAGCGAGCAAACCATAACTTACAATCATTCCTGATGCCGTTGCTGTATGAATGATTAGCAGGAAGTCTATGCACGTTGCTTTACTGAGCGTACCAGACTAAGATCATCTATTGCACATTTTGGGGTCAGCATAAGAGCTGCAGGACATGCTGTATAAATGAGAAGCTTGGCTTTCCAAGCTGTCTGGCAACTCAAGCCCAGAGCCCAAAGCTCAACATATGATGGGTGTCATCAAAAGTACGAACCTCTTGCTTTAGTTTTCCGCCAGCATCAAGTTTGGGACATATTTCATAGTAGAAATATAGGAGCTTCTTCAGTGGCTGAGAGGTTGCGTAGTCAGCTCTCTATACGCATGAGAGCGAGTTGTGTCGGGAAGACGAACCTTGCTTTTCGAAGGCATCACAAACCGTATGATGTGCATAAGAAGTGACGGCATTGGATCCCCGTTGAGCATAATGGTCAATATCCTCTTCATGGTCTCGACCTTGGACTTTTCGGAGTCAGCACCGGATCGCACGAAAATATGTATCGCGACTGAGGCTGCGATCGTGGAAGGTACCCGTAGGGATTTGTGGACACACCTCGTCTGTACCCTTTTCTAGATGTGTCTTCAATCTGTCGAGGGGTTCGCAGTCAGCCTTGTTCCATTGAGCGAGCGATTCCAAAATGTAACAGATCCGAGTGCTAGTAGAGTGATACTCGTAGAGGTATGTACGTAGAGCCACGAATCTGGGCATAAGCTATGGACGCATGGGTTTAAAGGCACCTACTCCTGCAATGTAGGCTGGTCGGCAGTGTTATCTTGGTGCACGATACTGTACGCCATTTCGGAGTACGTCGCCATGTTGAGATGATCCTTTAAAGGCCTCCAGCCTGCCTAGCTCCGTGTATCACTGGTTCAGGTACCGCGGTCAAGGCTCCTTGTTGAGCAACTGTTGTTACATGTATCTGGTGCTGCAACTTGCGAAATCGCTGACTAAATTCGGGAGAAAGTAGCCATTTTTACGATTAAAAGAGTGAGTGGGGAGCGAGACCGAAGTGTATTTCTGAGAGTCCTTCATCCGTAGCTGGTGCTTAGAGCATAGTCACAGTTACGAGCTGTCAAGATGGTTTGTGCCGGGTAAATTTCGGCGCTAATGATCTGAAGACCTCCGCAAATCCCAGTGTTACTTTACCGAAGCTTCTTTCACAAATTTCCATCGAACACCAAAGTCACAATGAGTACCTCCAGCGAGCCGTTTTATATTCGTTACTAGTAAGGAAAAAGACTTTGCCCGGGTTCCTGCAGCCGCTGATCACCCTTCAGCTCAGGACACTCCGGGCGGTTTGGTCATGAATTCCTAGGCAAGTGGTAATATTGTTCAGGCGGAGGTAGCTATAGCTGATAAGTCCGCAGAGTTCGATTTCCGCACTCTCGGTGATGGTCGTAGTGCTTCAGCGCGCTATGCGAACAATTCGAATTACCGTAACGACTCTCTGATTCGAAAAGAAAGTATGGTTCGAAGGAGAAGCATAGCTGAAAGTGATCTCGGTGCTAACGCGAGACAGTGTGTGTCAGCTCACTTCTGATCGGCGAGATCAAGCGTATCATCAAGGAGAGCGAGATCATGAAGTACGTTATCTACTGGCCTGAAAACTGGGTTAGCTTACGTTGTCCAGGGAAGACGACTCGAAGTGGCCGGTGAAGAATAAGGATGGAAGACAAGAATTAGAAATCAGATTGGGCAATGAGCACATCTCTTTCGAGGTACTTGAAGGTCACTCAAATCGAAGGATGATATCAGTGCTAATCAGCGGCCTCGAGACCGCTAAAATTGGATCCCTTGTCGATGTCACCGAGTCCGCTGACCCGGAAGGGTTGCGAGTCTTCTATTATCTTGTTCAAGATCTCAAGGCTCTGGTGTTCTCCCTAATTTCGTTACATTTCAAGGTATGTGATTGCTGTGTCCGTCCAGTTCCCACAAGTGGTACGGCTATGGCTGATTGTTGAACATCTAGATTAAGCCAATCTGAAACAAACTTTTGGGGACAGACCTTTGGATGGATTTATTGGGTGCTAAGGATTGCTAGGATTTATTAACTTGAGTGGATACCCAAAACACCGATCTATTTTCTGTTCCATGCGCTGCCGTTCGCTCATCCAAGGCATAACGTGGCTGACGTTTATGCTTTCTCGTGTCGATTAGCAAAGAGACAGTCTATACAATGACCGGACGCGCAAGCACTACATCTAGTTGCTATCGCCTGGGTTCTTGGGATTTACCTTGTATAGGATCTTTTCTGGCCAAGACCCCACGCGCTTAGCGGGGTTCAGTGGAGGTGGGTGGCGGCTCCCCGCAAAATGGTCATTTCGTTCGACTCGAAATATCCCACGATACGGATGTCTCGCGACCGTCGACCTTCTATACAAATATCCCCATCATCATGTCATTTGCTGTACAATAGACAATATAAAACCAGCTTGTCACCTCGCACTTATTTTCCTTCTGCCAATTGACCATCCACATGTCCGCCAAATGCCGACCCCAAGTGATAGCACTACGTCCCTCCCTCTAGAGCGCGAGCGTTCTACACACGCGACATGTCCTCCAGAAGATGACAGATCGGGTCAATGGACAGTTGAGGTACTGCATGAGCTGGGTCGTGCGGCTATTGAACCTACATTCGACAGTGGCGCAATACGGCCAGAAGAAGGTTCATTGACTGGAGCAGCAAGCCCAGGCCCCTTGGAAAGCAGCTTAGATCAGTCAGAAGATAAGCCATCTGATCATGCTACCGATGTTGTCACCTTGATGGATCCGGCGGAGGCTTCTCCACACTCAGGTGGTGCAAGTCCATCCAATCTCCACGGGCATGACAAGGAGCTCGAACCTCATGTGCCAAAATCTTCTGCACTCGATCTCCAATATTCAATCCGATATGGGATCGACAGCACTCGGGTATCTAAAATTATACGAGCTCTGAGCATAAATTTAATGCTAACTGACAAATTAGCTGATCCAAACGCATACTTCGTCCATGCTCCGCGCTGGGAGCAAGTTCCGCGGTACGCAGCAGTCGGACAGCCAGAAATACAGCGTGGAGGTCGACATCAAGACTGTTGACATGTCAGAATCTTTTGTCTGCGGCTACCTCAAGATCGAAGGTCCGTCCATCGCTTCCCTTCTTAGGCCGACATTGCTGATATATAACAGGCCTCACTCCAGAACACGCGACCTTGACTACATTCTTCGAAGGGGAAATAATTGGCCCAAAATATACCTTTCAAACTCGCCATAACGATTGGGGCGCCAGCGACAAAGAGGACATGAAGCATTGGGCACGCTTCCCTGCCTGGCGGCCCCTAGCGAAGCAGGCAAAGAAACCCGACTTTCATTATAAGAACAGTACCAATCGCGAGAACATGTTCATGCGATGGAAGGAGAAATTCTTGGTCCCCGATCACCGAGTGCGAGAGATCAGTGGTGCAAGCTTCGAGGGATTCTACTACATATGCTTCAACCAGGTTGCAGGCACCATCACTGGAATTTATTTTCATTCGAATAGCCAACAGTACGTGCTACATGAGCTTCGTTTTGAGCTGCTGAAATCTTGATGCTAATATACATCAGTAACAACAACAACAGGTTCCAACAGCTGGAGCTAAAGTGGGTTGATGACCGTGGGTGTTTTGGGGCCATGGAGTTCCGCTGAGCACTAGGCATGGGTTTTTATGAATGAATGATCTACCAATACTTTAGCGTTGGAGTGTACGGGAAGGCCATCTCTTGGGAGGAGTTCAATTGCCGGGAATGGTCATAAACTGAATGAAAGATCAGCGTATTTTACCTGCGGCATACCCTGATTGGGTGATCTTGATATGATGCGCAGTATGAAAACGACGTTGTTCATCAATCTTCCTAGTCTGCTTGTGGTAATCTGTAGCAGCCATGAAGGGCTTGTTACGGACGAAATCCAGCGGGTTGAAGGGATAGTGAACTGCAACTATGTTGATCAATGGTCAATAACATGAGCATCACTTCCAGGTACATTCCGAAATCACCACTATATTCTCTCGATCTTTCCTTCACATCATCATACCTCTTCATCATAAGGAGCACTACAAAAACATACGTAAGGTAGGTAGGTAGGTAGGTAGTATTCATAGACGGATCCGGCCCTATAAGGGTCATGCCGCAGCTATCTAGTAGGGTTTCCAAGCCTAATAGGTTCCAGAGTAACTAATCTATAGGCTATAAGCCTAACTTAAGTATCCTCCTAAGCGCGCCTATAGGTTAAGTATATTATATATAAGATATATTATTATCCCTAGAACTCCCCTAGAACTCCTAGTCCTATTACCCTATCCCTCTATCCTAGTCCCTTAGTCCGTAGTTAGGGGTAATAGGATATTCCCTTACTATCGCTATTACTATCTCTATTATACTTATATCTACTTATATCTAAGAACCTAGTTATTTATAAGTAATTATAAGGGCCTTCCTAGGCTTAATAGTAAATCTATACCCCTTATTTAAAGTATCTTATTATCTAAGTACCTTAAGTCTTTAGTCTTTATATTATTAAAGGGGTTAACGGCGAATATATTATTAGCTAGATCTCCCTTATAAGAGGTAGCTACTACCCTTAATTATAGGAGGAGGCTTATATCTATAATAAATTTAGCTACTTTAACGGCTAGTATAAGCTTTAAGAGAATTTTCTATATATCCCTTTCTAGTCTATTAACCTATATTTACTCCCTAAGCTTAGTTAGTTTTAGGTAGCTTAGTAGTATATACTATATAATCTACTTAGCTAATTTATAACTATAAGCCGCTAAGGTTTCCTTTCTAATTTAGTAAAGGTAGTTATTAAGGCTAATCTTATTAGTATAGAGTTAAATAAGGGTCAAGTAGAGGGTATAAAACTAGCTATTAAGTTTAGCTAATACCTACTTTAAGGGCTTTATTTAGAGTTAGAAGCTAACCCTTCTAATATTACCTTTAACTTATAACTACTCTTATACGGCGTTAGCCCGCCTTAGGATAAGTATCTTTACTACTAAAACTAACCCTTTTAAGTTAGGAGGGATATAAGCCTTAAGGCTAATACTATTTATACTCTACCTTATAACTTCCTTTATTATAAGGTTAGTAGCTTTATTTCTAGGGACTTTAATATAAGCGGGAATCTAGTAGATTTTAAATAGTAGTCTAGGAGTCTAAAGTATTTAATAATATAGGCTAGTATATATTATTTAGACTAGCTCTAGGATTTATAAATAGACCTAATAGCTACTTAGTTATTAATAAAGATTACTATTAGCCCTTAGCTATTATCCCTTATAATAATATCTAGAGCTATAATAATATTATAAAGTTCTTTAAAGTAGATAGTAAACTTTATAATAGGGCTAAGGTACGCCTTAAGGTACTAGGTAAGTATTAAGGCTTCTCTAAACCCTAAGTAGAATATTATAACTACTAAAGTACTAATCTTATTATTAATCCTACTACTATTAGTATAAATAGCTAATATACCGCTATTATTAATAATACTATTATAAGCGGTTATAATAGCCTCCGCGCTATTAGTAATTAAAATAAAGGGGGTATCTTATTATAATAGGATTATAAAGGGGAGTTACCACTTAATTCTTATAGTATCTACGTAGTAGATATACTTAAAGCGTTACTCTAGTTTATTAAGGGGGCTTAACTAGGCGTAAGCTACGCCTAATAGGTCTTAGGTTAAGTCCTTATAAATAAAATACCTAAGACCCGCGAGGGATAAGTAAATTAGGCTAGTAGTAACCTTAAAGAGGGTATTATTTAATATAATCTTAAGCTACTATTAAATAGGATAGAGGTAAAGCTCTATATTAAGCGCTATATCTATAGTAGTCTTAAAGGCTCCTCTAATAATAACCGCTACCCTCCTTTAGATAGATATTATAAACTTTAAGCCCTATTCTTTACTACCTTTAAACCTAAGGCCTCCGCTTAGAATATATTATACTAAGGCGTAGTAGAGGAATAGTAGGAGGATAAGAGATTAATAGACCTACCTAATTTCTTATAAGCTAATCCCCTATATTAAATAGCCTAGGGTAGATAGGATAGCTAGTAATTTAATTAACTTCTACTTAAAGTAGTTAATATAGGCCTTTTAATTAAGCTTATTATCTAGGATAACTCCTAGGTACTTAATAGTATTACTAGGAGGGATAGTAATATAAGAGAGTACTAAGGGGTAGGGAGCCCCCTAGGCTAATCTATTTACGCTAGGTCCTACCTCTTTTTAAAGTAAACTAGTTAGTACTTCTTTAGATTAAAGATAGACACGTACTTATATACCTATTCTATTACTTTAATATAAAGAACCCTAAGTTTTTTAGCGTTCTTATACTAGTCCTTACTAGATATTATAATTATTATATTATTAATATAGCTAGGAGTAATAGAGCTAATAGTTATATTTATATAGGCTTTAATTAAGTTAGTATTATAAAATAGGTAGAGGATTAGGGAGAGAGGTAAACCCTATAAGATCCCTATACTTATAAGGTACTCCTTAAAGAAGTAATCTAATATCTAAATCTTTATAATTTAGCTAGTTAGGAAGCTATTTATCTAGCTTAAAGTTATACTATTAACCTTCTACTTATAGAGGTTATAAAGTAGTCTTTAATAGGATATATTATTATATACCCCTAATATATCTAGTACTAGTAGGCTAGCCATCCCTTTTAACTCTTAAGTAGAGTAGATTTTCTTAATAAGTATATATACTATATACTTAATAGAGGTCCCCTTATAACCCCTAAGATAGCCTCTAGGGAGTAAGTTAAATATCTTAACTACCTAGCTTAAGCGAGCCGTAATAACTATCTTAAGGGCCTTATTAATAGTATTAAGGAGGGTAATTAACTAATATAACTTTAGTTAAGTATAATCCTACTAGCTACCCTACTTCCTTAGGGCGTAGGTAATAGAGTCTTTAAATTACTTAGGGTAGTAGCTAGAGCTTATACTTTATTAAAATAGCTAGAGGAGGTATAAGAGTAGGGTAGGGAGTATTATTTATAGAATCCTATTTAGGATCTTATTAGGTCCTAGTACTTTATTTATAAATATATCTCCTACTACTTTTATAATTTCTTTAGCTATAACCGCGGGGATTTTAATATATCTAGGGTATTAGAAGCCTATTAAGTTAATAAGGTTAGCCTTTAAAGGTTATAAGAAGAAGGTTATAACTAGTATATCTACCTTTACCTTTAATATAAGGGCTATCTCTCCTCCTAGCTTACTTAAGCTAGGGGTAAAGGGCTTATAAAGAGTTTCTTTTCCCTTTACCTACTTTACTAGCTTTTAGGCTTAAGTTATACTTCTAGTAGTATTATTGATATTACTCTAGTAGCTATTATAGAGTTTATATTTTATTTTATTATATTTCTAGGTACGGGCGCTAAGGTATAAGTCCTAGTATTAATCTACTTAGTATTATATTACCTTACCCCTATAATAGTCCCTCTTAATATTAGTATAGCGGGTATAACGCTTTTTATATTTAGTATAAGCTACCTTTATAATAGTATTAAAGCCTAGCTTAGATCTTAGGCTAGGATATAACTTTTAAGTTAATTTCTTAATTACTACCTAGATTATAAGGGTAACCTATATAATAATTCCCTCTAGGTACTCTAGAGTATTAGGTACCTTAGATAGCGCTTAATTACTAGGGAGGTAGTAGGTTAATATTTTAAGTAGGGTTTTAATATCTATTAATCCCTAGTTATACTACTTACGCTCTAGCCTTATAAGAATAGAGAGGTTAAGGATTATTTTAACTAGGAAGTAGTTAGAGTTATAATTAAGCTTTAAGTATACTTTATACTTTATAACCCTATAAGATAGGCTACTTAAGATAAAGGAGAGGTTAATAGTTATCTCTTTAAAGGTATAAGAGTATGTAGGAGACCCTCTTAATATATTCTACTATAACTAGAATTTATTAATAAGTTAGAGTAGTATAAGGGCGTAGGAGTTAATAGTAATATACCTTCCTCCTTATAAGGGATAATAGATATTAAAGTCTTTAATAATAACCTTATCTATTAAGTCATTTAGGCCTAACTCCTAGAGGTTACCTTTATCTTAAAGGGTACCTTAGAGCTAGCTAAGTACTAGATACTCTAGGGTATTATACTTATTATAAATATTATAAATATAGATAAAGCTCTTCCCTCTATCCTTAAAGTTAGCTAGGCGGATTTTAATATTAAAGATATCCCTAGACCTAAATTTATACTATATATTACTATTAGGAATAGTCTTCTTAATATAGAAGTAGACCCTAGGAATACCTTATACTTAATCTAGGCTAGAGTATATAAGGGTAAATTAGTCCTTAACTAAGTAATAAGTTATAGCTTTAAAGGGATTAATCTAAGGCTCTTAAACTATAATAATATTATACTTAAGTATCCTAGGATTCTAGAAGTATAATACTATTACCTTATCCTTAAATTAATTTATATTATATTATAGGATAGATAGTATATAATACCCTAGTATATAAGATATACTTATAACTAGGGCGAAGAAGACTAATAAGAGCTTTTTCTAATAGGCTAGAGTTATATTATAACCTATTATTTAGCGTATTAAACGTCGGCTAGTAGGGTAGAGAAGGCCTAAGTTAATATATTAGAGTTAGAAGAGGTACTATTAGAGGGGGATAGTACTATAACTTAGAATTAAGATATAAGGGATAATAATAGGGAGATAGGGTAACTAGGTTATAGCTTAATATTAATAAATATTAATAAGGGCTTTATAGTTAATATAAAAGAATTATCCTTAAAGGTTAAATCCCCCTTTAAAATACCCTTTAACTAGCCTAAGTAATTAGGTTATATTAGAGTAAAATTATCTTTACCTAATTTATTAATATTTATATCTAAATATCCTTTACCTAGGTTTAGGGTAATTAAGTTCCTACTATTATAATTACTAATTAATTTATTATTATAATCTACTAGCGCGTTTTAAGGCGTATTTAGTATAAGGCTTTTAAGATTCCCCTTAACTTTCTACTTTTTAGCTAAGGGTTTAGGCGGAGCTTTTAGGGGAGCTAAGGGTATGTACGCGCGTTTAATATATTAAATAGGCTACTTACCTCTAAGGCGTTAGATAATAGATATAATAGCCTTATTACTAGTATTATAAAGGACTACTAAGTTATTAGCCTTCCTCTTCTTTAACTTTACTATAATTATAAGCGTAGGCGTAGGCGTATAAGTAGTAATAGATTTACCTATTAAGTCTAGGAGTAATAGTATAATCTATTCTAGAATATTAGTCTCTAGGCTAGTCCTTAGGGTTACCTATTATAAGTTAGGTTCCGCCTCTTTTTATACTATCTCTAAGCTACCTAAACTTAAACTAAAGCTTAGGGAGGTTAATATCTAGTTAGGTAGGGAGGTAGGGATAACTATTATAATTAATAAATCCTTTAGAGTAGAGGGTAGCTTTTTAGGCTAATAATATAATATTTCTAGTAGTAGGGCCTTACCCTTTACCCTCTACTCCTTATAAATAGGATAGTACCTACTTTATATATAGTATTCTTTACCGTATATAGTATACTTTACTAGGCCTCTAGTATAGTCCTTCTAATAGTATTTACTAGTATACTAGTTATAATAGATAGTAGTAATATATTAACTTCTAATATATCTATAGGCCTAGTAGTTATAGTACTACTTAGATCTACTTTTATAATAATATCTAGAATAACTATATATTTCTCCCCCTTAATAGAGCCTAAGTCTAATTACTTTATTAATAACTTTAGTAGTTATAAACTTAATAATAAGGGAGGTATACTTCTTTCCTTTATACCTTATAAGCTAGTTAATAAACTTAATTTAATCTAGCTTAATAAGGAATAGAATCCTTATATAGTTTTTAGTAATTAATATTTTTATAGTATCCTATAGTTTTATTATAATACTTATAATTAGTCCCTAGGTCCTAACTATATCTATTATAATATCGTAGGTCTCTTAGTAGATAGTCGCCTTTAATTTAAATATAAAGGTAACTTATTTTTAGGTCTATTATAAGATCTTTATATCTATAATACTCCTTATATAAATTTCTATATCCCTACTAAGTAGCTATTAAATAGCTACTACGCGGATCTATTAATAAAACTATAACTCCTTAGCTTAATACTAGAGAGCTAAGGTTAGGTAGGGGAGGTACTTATTACTTAGGTCTTAAATAATATTAGGGATTTTAGGGTTATTATAAACTATGATATAAACGCGTCTAAGGGTCTTAAAGGGCTCCTACTTATAGAGGTATTAAATTACTAATATATTAATTACCTTAATTATAAGCTTATAGTCTATAATAATAAGTACTCTCTCTTCCTTAATAATAGTAGCGGGCCTAGTATATTTATTTATATCTATTATACCTATTACTACTATTATTATAGCTAGTAGCTAGCGCGTAACTTTATATTAACGTAATAAATCAGCCTTTAAGTTACCTACTATTAGTAATAAGAGCTATTTTTTATATAACGCGAGAAAGGACTCTTATAATTAATAGAAGGTAGCTCTAGGTATACTCTAATAGGCTCCCTACTCTATAATGCTAGTAATAATATTAAATTATCCTAGTAGGTAGATACTATACGCGGTTATATTTTTAGGATTAGAATTATTTAAAGCCGGTTATAATACCTTTTTCTCTATTTTCCTAGTAGTCTACGCGTCTTAAAAGAATGCTATAGAGTTACTAAGTAGTTTAAGGGCTTTAAACGCGTTAGTTATAAGCTACAGTAGTGTTATTTTTAAAAATTAATTTTGCGCTTTTAATGTTGTTTTTCAACATACGTAAGAGATCAGGAGTACTTGACACATCCAAATTAGACCTAAAGGAGACTAGTGCTACTTGATCAACGGGAGACCAACCTCTACGGGCATTGTCATGCCAAAATCCCCTCTCACTTGATAAATCGAATTAGCACCTGGAAGATTCACTTGCTGTGCGCGAGCTTTTATTTGTCCCACACACATCATTGCTATTCTTGCTGTCCGTACGCGAGGCACTGACAAACAACAACTCTTAACAAACGGAGTCCTGCATCTACGCAGACCTCGGGCTGCATAGTTGGCCGCATAGCTCGACATCATTGCATCAAGCTCTGCACTTTTTGCAATGAGTCGATGATGTGTTCTGCTAAAACCTCATCCCCCAATGCCATCAGATAAGAATTAAGAGAATCCAACGCTAGTCTGTTCCTCCATAATATCACTGCGTGATCCCGAAGATGCTGGGGCAGCATGTTTTCTCGCATCAGGATCGATATCCGCAGGCAGAGCCATCATGGATGCATCAGCAACAAAATCACCATCAGCCACAACAGTATCCTCATCACACAGTCCATCAGCACGCTCATGCCCAAGCTGTCGCTCAGCACCAGCACTACAACCGCATGGGGGGCAACAATAATGGCAGTAATGGACATGGCATGAGCCTAAATCATGATAGTGGTCCGCCTACTGGCGAGGGTAGTTGGGTTGAGGAGAACAGAAGAGTTCTCGGCTGGGTTGCGGAACTGCTTGTTGGGAGTTCAAGAGAGACAGCCCTGATGGAGTTGAGCAAGAAAAGGGAACAAGTGCCTGAGCTGGCTATGATTATATGGCATTCGTTCGGTAGGTATGAGGTGTTATATTAGAACAGAGCGCAGTTTCTAATCATGCGATAGGTGTTATGACTTCTCTGCTCCAGGAAATTATCTCTGTCTATCCTTTACTCAATCCATCACAACTCACAGCAGCTGCTTCCAACCGCGTGTGTAACGCTCTTGCGCTGCTACAATGCGTCGCATCTCACAACGAGACTCGTGGATTATTCCTTAGTGGTATGTTCATGCTATTCAATATACGAAGCTCATAGACTGATATGAGATCCAGCACATATTCCTCTCTTTCTCTATCCCTTTCTCAATACGACGTCGAAATCGCGGCCATTCGAGTATCTCCGCCTTACATCTCTAGGTGTTATTGGTGCCTTAGTTAAGAATGATTCCGCCGAGGTTATCAATTTCCTGTTGACAACGGAAATTATCCCGTTATGCTTACGGATAATGGAGACCGGATCGGAGTTGAGCAAGACCGTCGCGATATTCATCGTACAGAAGATACTTCTCGATGACGCTGGGCTTGGATACATTTGCCATACCTACGAGCGCTTTTATGCCGTTGGAACGGTACTCAGCAACATGGTCACCCAGCTCGTCGAGCAACAGACTGTGCGCCTCCTGAAGCATGTCGTCAGGTGTTTCCTCAGGTTTGATTCTCTTTGCAGACGGACGTTATGATCAAGCTAATGGATTCCAGACTGAGCGACAACGCTCGCGCTCGTGAAGCTCTTCGTCAATGTCTGCCGGAGCCATTACGTGACGCAACCTTTTCCCCCATTCTTCGCGACGACGCCGCGACTAAGCGATGTCTTGCCCAACTCATCATCAATCTTTCGGACAATGTGGTCGATACGGCCAACAATCAAGGAATGTAGCGCTTGTAACTTCAATTAAGAACGACAGCTCATGAAAACCCGGAAGATACCCCACGAAGCGATTTTGGGTCTCAGCATGTGCGTGCGCCTGGGCGGTTGAATTTTCACTTGCATAGAAATACCCTGGTGCGCATTGGAGACGACGATCTATATCTCTTGGATTCGAAAAGCAATCTGAGTTTTAAGGAGAGCAGGTAATCATGGCGTTCAAGGAGCTTGATGAAAAGATCTGGAAAGACATCTCGGCAACACACCTGGCCCCTGGTTGCAAAGTTTTCCTTACTGTAGACTATGTCGGAGCTTGTACCTTGATAGAGATGTACAATCACCTGTACCACAATGCCAGAGCTTCACCATGTTCAACAATGCCATCCTCATTGATAGAATATATAATCTGATCTGCATATTCAGCCAAAGCCTTATGTCAAGCAACAAATGGAATTCACCCACACCCAAAAGGGGAAAGGCGGTTTGATAGCGCGTAAACTAAATCTGATTAGCTTCCGCTGGTTTTCCAATGAGGCATCATCAACGCGACTCAGCACACAACTCGTGATCGTTACTTGAGGTTGCTTCACGAGCTATAGCAAGAGCTCTGCTTGCAATTCCTAGTCACCGGGTTCACTGTTATATCATACACACGTCGCTTGTTTCCATTTCGCTTATGGTACCACCGAATCCATTCTTGGGAAACGAAATCGACGCCGACTGAGCTGTTTCACAATGGGTTCCCGAAAGCGTGGCAGAGATGAAATGGAGTCGTCAGAGCCAGCACCAGACCGGGGTTTACTTCAAAGAATAAGGGATACCTGGGAGTTTTCGAATCTTATGCAATATATATTCATTTTTGGCAAAGTGGTGAAGATTGACGAGGATCTCACCATCGAGGTTGGGCCCCCATGCGCCAGCCTGTGCCCGGATGACAATAATATTGTCATACCTAAGACGTTAGAGAGATCGAGTGCTAACGCTCCGCCCAACATAGGACCTTGAGACTGAATGTTTGAAGCCTGATCCATCTCAAGTACTGTCAGACATTGGACTGACACTCCTGAAATATGTCTCGTCGCATCGGGGTTTGACGTGAGTCTTTTCTCAGGTATCTCCCCGTCTTCCTCTGATTACCAATAGGCACGAGATCTTTGATGAATATACTCGCCGCCAGTATCTGGCGAAAGCACCTGCACGGAACCCTTTTGGGGACGAAGACACCCCTAAAAAGTTTGCAGACTTCGACGTCTTCACCAAGTTGAGGGTTCTTGTGCAGCTCTCACAATGGACGTTAATCAATGCCGATCGGATGAGGCAGAACATGCCGGAGACGAAGGATAGCGAACAGACACAATGGGTACGAGCTCCAAAACCCTTCTTCCTCCCTTAGGCTAATATATAGATGCGAACAGCGTATTGAAGAGATCGGATACGATAGAGATGAGCGCCTTTACTTTGTACTCGACGATAACCGGTTGTACCGTCGGACAGATCCCACTCCACCCCCCTCTCCTGCGCCTGCACCTAGACCAAAGGCCAACTCGAGGAAGGGAAAAGCTGCTGCCAGGGCTAGCAAGCGAAGAAAAACCCAAGAGGTAGAGGAGGCTGCCAACGATGCAGACGGCGATATACCAGCAGCGGAATATGCGTATGAAGAGTCAGAGGATCCAGACGATGGCTTTGGCGGAAGGAAGTGGGAGTGTATCGCTATTACACTAGGCGAATACCAGGAATTCTTGGAGTCGATGCGAAAGAGTAGAGATCCAGATGAGAAAGAGCTGCATCGAAGAATTACAGCCGACGTTCTGCCTGTCATAGAAAAGGCGGAAGAATCCCAGCTTAGGAAGAAGCAGAAGCAAGAGCGGGAGTTGATGAACATGCAGAAATTAGCCACGGCCAAACGTTCGAGTAGACTCGAAGCTAAGATGGAACGGGAGAGACACGAGAACGAAGCTGCAGACGCAGAGCGAAAGAAGAAAGCCGATCTTATCGCTGCGAAGGAAAATGTAGACAAGCAAAAGAAGTTGGAGGAGGCTCGGGAATCTCGCATGATGACCCGCGAACAGAGAATCAAGGAAAGAGAATTCAAACGTATACTTCACGAAGAAGAGCTTGCCAATTTGTCGGAAGAGAACAAAAAGGCGGAGGCTGGCGAAGCTAGATTGTCCGAGAGGCACCTCAAAACTGAGATGGAGAAGAAGAAGAGAGAACTTGCTGCGCTTGCCGAATATGATGAATGGTTCTTTGATTGCTCTAAGTGCGGTGTGCATGGTACGAACCTTGTGAGTACATGTTGGGTGCTGTTCAGACAAGTGGATATGGAGCTAACGATGTACAGGATGATGGCACGCATAGTGTGGCATGCGACAGGTGTAATGTTTGGCAGCATAGTGCTTGCTTAGGAATTTCGCAAGCTGAAGCTGAGAAGGACGACTTCTACTTTATCTGCCACGACTGCAAACGCCGGGAAGAAGATGCGAAGAAGCCCAAGATACCAAGCCTCAAGTTTCACATCGGGTCGTCGTCATCTCCGCCCTCAACAAAACCTCCAGTGGTCGTTCCGGCAGCAAATGAAGGCAAAAAGTGCAGGCCCAGTGATGGAGAGCCTCGTATGCCTCGTATGAAGAAATACAAGCTGACCAACAGCGTCCCCCATGCGCCAAACCCATCGCTGCCTCGACCACACCAGAATGGCCACATCGTCCAGAATGGCATGCACGCCACCTTGATGAATGGTCCAACTTTGTCCCCACAAGGTCAAGGTCCAGTCCAGGCTCCTCGTAGTATATACGCCGGCAATGAAGGATCTCCTGAGCCCAGACCACCATCAGGACCCCCTGCACATGCCAATGGATTTGCCACCCAAGTAAAGCCGAATACCTACGTCCCCCAACTACCACCACAAGCGTTTCAATCACCATACAAGAACAACGGCCCGTACCAAAAGCACCACCAACCCCAGAATGTAGGCTGGTCAGCTCGCTATTCACCACCTCAGCAACCTCACCACCAGCAAAACTTGGGTCCTCCTCCGCCATCACAAAATCCATTCTCCAACACCTTCGACCGCCAACGACCATCTTCGTCCCACTCAACGCACATTATCCCTCCGCCCGTCAAGAATGACCAATCGCGATCTCCGCCCCAGCTGATGCCCTCCCCAATCAGTCCTTCAACCTACCAAACACCTCACACGAACGGCATCTCACACCACCAGCCTCTTCCCGCAACAGGTCCGCCCGCATTTTCCCCCATAAAGCAACAATCGCCGCCACACGCACCACCAATGCATCATCCACCTTCCTCAAGTCCAGTCACCCATCAGCCCCCTTTACAGCCAAACGGACCCTCGTCACCAGGCTTCTCGCCCACAAAGCACAGTCCGGCATATCAATCACCGCCGGGCCACCCGTCTACGAGCACCTCGACCATACTTCCGCCCGCTCCTCAGCTGTCACCAAGCCCGGTGCCGCGTCTGGATGCTGCAACGAGGGAGGCCTCGCCGGAGCGTACGATGCCCATCAATGGTCAAGCAAGTCACTGAGAGCGGATTCTGGTGTCCGTCCCCACAACGCTGTTCTTGAACCTGACTTTCAGCACGCTCTTGGAGGTACAACACCTAGATACACATTTCCGCCTCCTCTCCTTTCAACAATCTGCGACCTGTTGATCACAGCCTCCCCAAACGATTCGATGCTGCAACGACATACACAACCTCCATCTATAAACAATGGGCGCATAGCATTATGGCGTTTTCGATTCATGGTGGGCATTGATACCGGGGTGCCATGCATTTACATTTACGTTTTGTTGGGGGCACTAGGCGCGTCGTATACGATCATACCTTACCTGATGATAGAACCTCTATAGATGCATTTAATTGAGTATTTGATGTTATAATGCTACGGCTCCCTTTTCCCTTTCCCTATTTCTTCTTCATGCCGTACGGACTTGGGTCTGTTGTGAGTGGATGGGACGGTCTTCGATGGTGAGGTTTGGTACCTTATGTACCTTGATGAAATGATCGGGATGAATTGTTTGATGACGCGTATGCAACGAAAGTGTCTTTTGCTACGTACGTTCTCATCAATTGAATCCCGCTTCTATGCCGAATATTGAGCCAGTCGCTGCAGTCTTGGGAAAAACCAGCTTTCCTACGTCGCTAATGCCCTTAGTGCCAAGGGCATTACATACCGCATAAGTATCTTCACCTTAAATTTTAAATGACTGCTCCCATCTATCTAGATCACCCATCGTCCACCATTCCACTCCACTCCACTCACTTCTGCGCCATCACAACACCACTCTTCGAATCCGCCGCCTGCGCCGTAATCCTCCTCTTATAAGCCTTGACGTCCCCGTCGAACTTCTCCACCTTCCCCGCATCGCACACCCACAGGCTCGAACAAACGTTCTGCAACATCGTCACGTCGTGACTGACCATCAGCACGCCGCCCTGGAAGTTGCGCAGGGCGAGGGAGAGCGCGTCCATGGCTTCGATGTCGAGGTGGTTGGACGGTTCGTCCAGGACGAGGATGTGCGGGTTCGTGAGCGAGAGGCAGGCGAAGGCCACGCGGGACTTTTGGCCGCCGGAGAGCAGGGACATTTTCTGCAGGCCGGTCGTGCCGGTGATGCCGAAGGCGCCGAGGTGGCGGCGGTATTCCTCGTCGGCTTTGCCGTGGTAGTTTTTCGCCATGAAGGCTACGGCTGAAGCATTCATGTCGAGCGCGTCGACGTGGTGTTGGGCGAAGAAACCGACTCGTAAGCGGGGATTTTGGCTAATGAGGCCTTTTGTGGGTGTGAGTTGGCCGATTAGCAATTTCAGGACGGTGGTTTTTCCGGCGCCGTTGGGACCGACGATGCCGATGCGGGAGTCGAGTTGGACGTCGAGGTCTATGTTTCGCAGGAGGGGTTTGTCGACGGTGTAGCCGAAGGAGACGTCGGTCATTTGGATGATGGGGGGTGAGAGTTTTTCGACTTCGGGGAATTTGAAGTGAACTGTGTATTCTGACTCTGGCGCCTCTAGCACCGGCATCTTTTCCAGTTTCTTTATCCTTGACTGAGCTTCGGAGGACTTTGCGGCGTTGTAGCGGAATTTGTCGATGAAAGTCTGCAGATGAGCGCGCTGGACCATTTGGTTCTCGTACTCGCGCTTCGCTGTCTTGCGGCGTTCTTCCTTTGTGGCGTAGAAGGAGTCGAAGTCGGCACCCTTGTAGTAGTCGAGTCGTTCGGAGTGTTGATGAATGATGTCTGTGGCGACTTCATTGAGAAAAGCACGATCATGGGAGACGACGAGGAGGGTAGAGGGGTAGGATTGTAGGTAATTTGATAAGAAGGTTATCGAGGGGACGTCCAGCATATTGGATGGTTCATCGAGGAGTAGGAGGTCAGGCTCGCAGAAGAGTGCTCGAGCTAACGCCAGTCGCATCCTCCATCCTCCGGAGAATGTTCTTGTGGCGAAATGTTGACGTTCTTCTGAGAATCCTAGGCCGGCCAATATACTTGCTGCTCGGGACTCTGCTTTGTCCGATTCCATCTCCGAGAGTTTGGAGTGTATGTCACTAAGGGTGGCATCAAGACCTTCTCGGTGCTTGTCTAAGCTTTCGGCATCTGTGGATGTATCTGCCATGGATGACCGCTCTTGTTCGAGCTCGGACAGTTGTTTGCCGATTTTCTGGCACAGATCAATATCGTCAGATGCCTTCAGAGAAAAAGAGCCTTACTTCTTGTTCCGATAAAAGGTGCTTTCGCCACACGTCAGCGTCCAGGACTGCCTGTAAAGCTGGCGTGTCGTCTCCCGTAATCTAAGAATAAAATCGGTGAATAACGTTTTTCTAAAAAGAGATGCACGAAGGCTTGGACAGAAAATATACCTCTTGTTCAACGTGGAGAATGGAAATATGTGTTGGAATAGCCAGTTCCCTTCGACTTAAAGCACGTAGCAACGTAGATTTACCGATACCGTTCTGACCAACAAGACCGTATCGTCGGCCGAAAGCCATAGTCAACGTAGTGTCAGTCAATATTCGTTTACCACCAATGGAAACGTCAACTCCATCTACTTTGATGTCTTTGCTCTTGGCTTGATCACCACCCAGCTGCAGTGGATTCACAGCCATATAGAATTCCTCGTATGACTGGGCATCATCTGGCTGATCAAGCAATCTAGACGCCTCATACTCGACGTTCTTCATGACCTTTCGATCTTGCTTGGCTGCAATTTTTCGCTCAGCCTTTTCAAGCTTCTTCCTGTCTACTCGAGATTCTACCTTCCTTGTATTGGCAGATTCAAGGTCTACCACTCCGCCTGCCAGACCCAAGGTCGATGACATATTACGCTGAGATCCAACCTGGATGGCATGGGCAAGCTTTCGAGTCTTGGGGGCCATTTGCCTCCTCTCCGGGTCGACGCCATTGGCGGCGTTGAGACTTGATATGAACCTTCCTACCAGATTGTGAATAGCATCTGTGTTCTGTTCGGAGAAGTCTCCGGACGCCGAGACTAACAAAGTGGTGATGGTCTCGGCCGCCTCATCAAGAGGTGACAGGCCGTTGGGATCCGACTCTGGGGTGTAGAGTGTCGAGGCATGGTTTAGATAACCCTTCCACACTTCAGCATCTTACCTCTGGTATGCAGATCTACCGTTCTATATTATTGTAGAGGACGACTCACGGAAGCATATTGGGAGATGACCTGATCTATGCCCGGTATCTGAGCTCTAATTTCGGCTTCCATTATCATCTATCAATCAGGCTGCAATGATGGAATTGCTATGGGTTAGACCGTGGCGCCGTTTATCTGACACCCTGTATGATAATTACCGCGGCTAGTTGCAAGAGCAGGACTAAGGTAATTTCGAATAGTACGGCTCGCCCGTTTGTTAAGATGAAGCAATATCAAAAACAGTGGTCCTCTCCGTAAGAAGCATGGTTCACCAATTTCGACTTACTAAGGTAGATGCAGGGTCTGGATCGCTTCCCCTCTGCCAATCAAGTCCAACTTCGAACTCTTGGCAGTTTCGCGTCGCGTGCTTAGCTTGATTCGCTAATTATGGAAGGCGCTAATGCAATCTCAGATCTGATTGCATCATAGCCGGAACAGAATCGATTTGCTGTTGATGCTTCCATTTGGATGTGTTTCAGAAGAGACTGACTTAAGGTATTGTATCGTCAGTCCATGCGGTCGACCCTACGGAGCCTTACCATTGTCTATATAATTCGCAATCGTTGGTCAGTGAAGGATCATTACCCTCGAAGGGATGCGCCTCTCGCTGTTTTGGATGGGTCGCGATTTGGCTCCACATCCCCGTCTAGTACGGTGGTACGGTACGCAATCCTGGATGATCGCCTGTTGGTTGCAGGATTGGCAGCTCTTACGCTGTCTTGGCCGCACGCCTTTCCACCCAATTCCTTGATCCAGGCAGTCCACCAATCTCTTTGGGATGGATCTTGTTGGTCCGGTGCGCGCTGCGGGGTGCAGGGGGCGGGACAAGGCGATCTGGCAAGCTTCATGGATATTACTGAATACTGTGTGCTACCAAACACAGACAGAAAGAAGGGGGTTGCTCGGGGCTCATCATGCTCCGTCTACTGTTTGCAGGCGATCTGACGTTCATCAAACCCTTGGCCTTGAAAGTTGAAACCACTGACTCCTGCTTCCTCTGATTTTAGAATACTTTACTTTATTCTAGGTTACGCCGTTCGTTCCGTCCAACACGCAACCGCTATTCTACCTTCAGGTCAGGGCAGGGCAAGGCAGAGCAGTACCTTCAGCCCATCGTTGTGATTTGATAGGGTCCATGCCATACCCCGCCATGCTCGTGCCGGTCAAATAAAGCAAAGCAGGCACACTTTGCTTACACATTTGAGACCAAAAGCCTTGTCGAGCCCTGTAAACTTGCTTTTTTGGCCGCTTAAAGGGCTGCAGTCCGCAAAGGCTAACGCATGAATTCAGAGACCCCCAACCTGGTCCGGGTTGTCTTTCGTCCCTTCCACGCATTCTGATTGGGGCTCACCATGGTTTGGTAGGATTCTCATTCGTACCTTTTCTGCCGGGAAGGTGCCGCGCAGCTGGACGGCGGTCTCACTGTTGTGACGTTGTCAGGTCATCCTGGTGACTGCCGGCCTGGGTTCATCCTAGTTGCTGTGCGTCTGCCCTAGCCTTTGAATGAGGATAAAACCATGAGGATGTCCCTCAGCAAAAACCACAGACACTCCTGTCTCCTTTCCCACGAACTCTCTCCGGCTGCTCGCTTCCCCCATCTTATCACGGAAGATAGGTATCGAGCCCGGTCACAGGCGACGATTGGCACTGCGGATGTTGTAAGGGGGAAGTGCTCGCGAATGATTGACAAATTAGGCTTCTTCCTTCTCCACAGAAGGGTATCAGATTTACACGCCTATCCGATGGAATGATACAGCGCCGCCTACCCAGGGCACACCGTCTCCGAAGCCGTGGAAAGCTGCGGGTGCATACACTGCATACAATGTGTTGTCAGCTGGAAGGCTTTCACCTTCTTTTCATGGTCGGCAATTAGATAGGTGTAGCTAGTTGTAGACAGAAGTAATTCATAGAATGTTATACGTACGGGAAGGTCAGGAAGCGTGATTGGGTGTCCAAGTGTTTACGGCCTGGACCCTAGTGAGATGATCCCCGTTACGCATTTCGTGGGCTGAACGCAAAAGCCATGAACTCTCGCTATACCAAACTCCTTCCATCACTCATACCCACACTTCTCTGCCTCCAGTACGGCCGTGGTTCCACTCGACCGTGGATGGATACCCCGAATTGAAGCTCATTGTTTCCTTAATCTCCTAGTTAGGTACTTTCATTGCCATTGAACCTGGTGTTCACCTCGGCGGAGCCTCATACCCTGACTTTCCTTATTTCGCCTTTCAACCCTGTCTACTAGATGAGTCAACCGACATTCAGAGGTGCTCCGATCCCTTCACGCTTCAATGTGCTGGAATATCCCTTCCACGGCCGCTACAGACGCCCATGAGCGCTGGTAATGGAGACAGTCCCATCGGTAACTCCTTTCCTCACCCTCGTGCAACTGCCCCAGTCTTCTCCAACTTCGGGGTCTTTTTGGTGGGAATCTCCTGGTTGTGTCTACAAACTGGGAAACTACCTATCAAGGCTTGCAATGATCTCCAGAGCTCCTAGGCTAATCTGTCGTCGTCCAACAGCTCTGTGCATCCGGTACCTTGGGCGTAGCGGCTGTCGGCTTTGCTCTGGCTCATCCACAACACGCAGTCGCCGCCAGACCCACGTCAAAGAAGAGGAGAATACCCTCGCGAGCGTCAATGTATAGCACCATGACTCTTCAAGATACCCCTGCAACGCCTTCGCCGCTTCCCCAGGCAGCCCATACTTCAACCTCGAAATTACAAAAGCGAAGTTCTGCTGGCCGGCCTTTGACTTCGGCAAGCAATCTAAGAGGAGGCACGAGGACACTTACTTCAACGCCAGAGGCAACGCTCAACGATGAGTCTGCACGGGGAGGAGCAGTCCATCCTTTCCCCCCTTTTTCAAATTCGACGCTTGGACAAGGGCCATTTACATTCGAAGTCAAAAATTCCGAAAACACTCCTCCGAATTGGCTGAGGCGTATATCTACACTGTCGTCTCTGAAGACCGGAAGTCCTGAACCTACTCTCCGACCTGGATCCCCCTCATTTTCCTATTCTAATGGATCCACAGTCCCCATTCTACCAGATTTTGCAGACCTAACTTCCAGCACAACGTCGCGAAACAAGTTAGTGAAGCGCAGCTCGTCACAGCGGCTTCTTTCCAGTGGCAACGCATTACATTCATCGCTGCGACGGCCGGCGACAAGCCATCAACGATCTGCCAACCTCCAGCAGTTTCAACAGAATGAAGAGCCTGGCCGACTATCTTTGGCCGCTTCGTCGATCATGCCCAGTGAGTCCGTCAGAGGTACGCAGTCATACGATGATCTCTCTCAGGTCTGGGTGCCCTCTTTCAAACCTCGAGTGATCAGGACAGCAAGAGATGGCTTCGCGCGGAGGGCTAGCGCAAACGGCATCCCAAACACTCGAAATGAGGCAATTGAGACTATCGTACCTGGCATGACCGAGAAAGCTACCCTCGTGATGGCGACTTCGATCAGCTTAGATTCTTCACATGAGATAGCTAACCGACGTCCGTCGAATATATCGGTCCTCAGCAGGCCATTCACTCCCATTGGATTTGAAGCATCATCCTCATCAAGGGGTGACAAAACCAACACAATGGCAAATGCCACGCCGGAGCTCAAATCCCGGGGTTCTTTCTCCCTTAGCGAAATGTTTCCATCGCCGTCCCCTTCTACATGGAAAATGCCTAGAGCAGGTAGCTTGCGGAAAAGTAAGCCTTTCACTCGGGATACAGGTGGTCGAAGGGTTGTCTCGGATCCACAGTCTAGCAATCCTCACAAGCCAATCCGGTCTGCACAGACTCAGAGCAATCTCGAACGAAATTCAGTCAGTCGAAATGACACGGACTACGAAGCCACTCCATCTGTGCCCGGAGCAATTATCACCAATAACCATCAGCGAGGTTCATCATCCCCTCTTCCACCATTAAATCGTCTTTCTGCTTTCGAAATCAATCTTCCTGAAGCCATGCCTTCATACCCTACATCACCACAACCTGAGAGCCCAGCACCCTTTCAACGCGAACTATCTACTTCCCCTTTCAGTCCTTTTGTACCCAAAGTCAGACAGCATCGATTCTCATCAGGTCCATCGGAACCCGGATCTACTCTCCTGGGATCTGACAATGACAATAGTCGTTTGATGTCAGGCGACGAGGATGACATGGATGCAAGAAGTGAGACTGTCTACGATTCTACAAGGACTGGTGCTACTGGGAGTAGTCATTCTGGAATTCGAAGGCCTCCGATTGATACAATATTCGACGAGTCGCCACCACCCGAGCTGCCTCCAAGGGAAAAGCTATTGGACTTACAAGATTTGCTGCATCATAACGATTCTTTTACTGGGCCTAATACGACGATCCATCATATAGTAGCAGCAGAGCAACAGGGTTCGACACCTGTCCCGGCCACAGTTCCATGCAAGGAAGATGACAGCTCCACTCCCATGCATAAGACTGAGGAAACTTTTCTGGCTTCAGAAGCCTCTCCTCCATCAGTGTCAGCTCTGACAGAGCTCAAGACTACTGACCCAACTGCTCGAAAAAGCCAGCCAGACCAAGACGAAGACTTATGGTCTTTTGAGCACGCAGAAATTTCCCATGCAGAAGCAGTACATATCAGAAATGTGTCACTTAACGGAAGCAACCATCCACTGATTGTTGCCTCTCAGCATAGCGAAGCGGATCGAAGACGCGAATCTCCCCCTGCCCGGATACCTGATAAGTCTTCAAAGACAAATATATTTGAATGGTCAGAATCTCCACTCACAGATAGGGAGTCGTCACACGGAGAATCTCCTCGTCCGAAGACTGTGCACGGAAAGCAAGGCAGAGCCATGCGTGGAAATCAAGTCAACGGACGTCGTGGTCCAAGTGCTCTGCACCTACGCAGCCAAAGCGTTCCAGTGCAGAAGGATATAACCGGCCGTCGTACTCACAACAATCCGTCCACCCTCGATTCCTGGGTCCTAGGCAACAAGGGTCCTAGCGAAGACTGGGACGGTGACTTCGAATTTGAGGAGGGACCTCGTACGGGCAAGCAAGCATCCAACAGTGATCCTGTACGTCCGAGTTTCTCATCTGGCATGCTTGTGCCGCGCAATATACTGGAGAGACAGGCCAGCGTCCATGGACAATTTGGGCAGGTCAAAGAGTTGGCACTTCTTGTAGAAGATCTCAGACGACTTCAACAGCAAGCTGCCGGGCAGGGAATAATGGAGGGCCAGTCAGCAGAACTGTGGAAGGAGGCAGAAGGCATCATCAACTTGGCCACTCTAGATGACGAAGAGCAGGAGATCTTCCCACCACGCTCACCGCATTCTCCAAGCTTCGATTTTGACCCTTTTGACGAAGACTCTCCCTCGCTTCGTAGTCGACGGAGGTCAGGGATGTCACCCCCCACAGAGGGCCGTCTGAGTATGGTAGATGATTCTCCAGCTTCACAGCCCTCATCGCGCCCACCCCAAGATATGGCTAGCATGGAGACGCCACCACCGTCGAGGCCACGCAATGAATCATCTGCCAAAGCCAAATCAGTCCTTGAGAACATTCATCAGCAACGTAGTCCTTACGATGCGGTATTGCTCGATGCACCATTCGCACAAAAGAAGCTTCCCTTTGACACCACCTCACTCAAAGATCTGGTCACACGAGCAGGCGTTGTTACTAGGGCCTTGAAGGAAATTGTCCGCCGAGCAGAGAATGGCCCAAAAAGCATGGACACCCCGGAGCCTCGATCTTCAACTCCCCGAGATCCGCCATATATCAGCCAGATGTTTCATCAACCCCCGATCTCACCCACCCGCAACAAGAGTCCTCGTGTCACACAAAGCCCGAAAAGTCCGCAAAGCCAGAAGAGCGGTACTTTCAAGGGCGGAGGCGGCATCGGCAACGATAATGAAAGCAACGGACATATGAAACTGATGACGGTCGTCTAAAAGTTGGATACCTTACCTACCGACGACCCTGTCAGAACGTGCACCTTTTCTAACGAACTCTACGGAGCACCATTCACTTCTTGTACCATATCATGTAATACCGCTAGACTTTACTTGTTTGTCCGTCGTAAATCGTCACAGCATATTAGCGTCTTCATTACGGCATCGTCAGCATTCGGATCCACCATACACACAGCGGGCAACGGCATATGTTCTTTTTCCTTCGCACTTCCTTTCGATTCGATTTCCACCAGCTCATGATGAGAGATGGCTTTTACGAGAAATACAAAAGTATGGGTATGAGGGTTTACAAAAACATCGGCAAAGACGAAGAGGAAGGTTTACTTTTACTTAATTAGGGTGCGTGCATTGTATTGCAGGCAGCGAATGGACAAAGCTCGGTGGGTCGGGATGGGATAGGAGGGAACTTGAACGAGTGATCGCCGTGTATCAGCGGACAGAGAAGCATTTTGTGAATCATCGAGATGTTTTGATGACGTGCAAGTGATATGCTATGCTGATGTCTCTTGTGGATCTCCTATCCCAGAGAACAAAAACCACAACCAGCCAAGATTGAAGCCTCGCTCTTTGATAATGTGTCTATGATCTCATACCATCCTGCTCCCTCCAAGTCTCCTTCCTACACTACTTACCCAACCTCCCACCCCACATCATCATCAAAACGAGACACTCGCAAGCACCACCATTAATTAGATCGGCGCCAATGCGAATCGCCACCTACCTATCCTCTTATATATATATATTCAACCGTAGAATGCACAAACATCCCACCTCCTAGCAGCAATTACTTCGAATACATATACGTAGACACCAGCCAGAGGATACCTGCAACATATAGGAGACTCAAGCCTAGCCACTGTCTACGACGCAGTTTGAGAAAACAGCCATGATAGGATGGAAGTATAAGCTCTTCCACTGACTGCTTCACCCAGCCGTACCTACAACATATTTGTAGTAAGGACCCTACTACGGTATAGTTTCGTTTTCGGAAAGGATGGTTATGCTTCGATTCATTCTGTAGTTGTAAATTATATTCATAGCCATAGCCCATATCCAACTCCAGTTCTCGGTCTACAGGGAGAGGAATAGCAATGAGGAGATTGGACTGAATGTAGAGAGGCGAGGGGGGAAAGGTCACTCAACATTATCGAATCGATCAATGAACCATGGGGTTATCTTCTTTTTCACACTTCACTTCAAAAGCTTCGCTCTATCAGAAAGACGGACGAACTCTATCAAAACTGCACCAAAGGGAATAGCTGGCCCATAATCCATGAAATTGCAAACATAGGAGATTCGTTGAGGGGAAAAATCCCCTTGGTAGGGTAGTAATAATACAATCGTTCCACAGAGCGTCTTACGCACCGCCGTATGGTCGAGAAGTGAAATACTCGAATAATGACTTAACCCACCAAAAGACTTCCTTTCCTTTCCCATCTCCTCTGTTTTCTACCTTTCACAACCTCACAACCTCAAAGCATCCAATATTTTCTGGGCCATGTTCTTATACTGCCACGTTCCTCCCGAGACCTTCTTGAACTGGATCCCGTGCAAGCTGAACAGAGGTACCTTGACGATGAAGATCTCGAACTTCAGCACCATGTTGGCACCCATCTCCGTTTGGACGTGCGTTGTGGTCTCCCCAGCCGCCACCAGCGTTGGTGCATGACGATCCCTAGGGTGTGAAGGTCGCGCGACGATAGCGTTCTCGCTGTTGTCAGACTCTTCCGAAGCAGTGTAGGAAGTGTCAACAGCTTGCTGCCTTTTCTGGGACGGCAGTGGCCTCTCTTGCGTTTCTTCGTTGCGTTCGCCGCCGCGGAAACCACCTGCGAAGCTGATGCGCCGCTTATGGCTAGCTTGCATTTCCGGGCTGGGTGGGTTTAGATTGAGATCGATACTGGGTGCGTGGCGGCAGCTGAAGCCGCCTTTGATCTCGCTGTATTCGACGCCAAGTTGGTTCAGGACACGGACAATGTCCATGCGGATGACGAGTAAGGGTTTATTACTTGTAGTGGAGACGCTGAAGAGGCCTTTGAGGTAGACGGGCTTCATGTTCTCGATGCTTTTGTTTGGATTTTCGGGGCTTGCAATTACGTCCTGGGTCGTTTCCTCGGGCACTTTGGCTTCGCGATTGTCGTAGGTGTCTTGCCTCCGTGCACGCCGAGCCTGTAAGCTTTCTCGCCTGGCGTGACCAAGCGATTTCGTCCTAGTGGTCGCAGCACGTGCATTGAGGGAGGGCTTTTGCTCAAGTGCTACGGGCTCGCTCGCCTTTGGCTTATAGCCACTGATACTGGACCGTTCCGAACCACTGGTCAATGCCGGTTCCCCAATTGCTGTTGGAGCTTGCCCTTCAGAGACTCCACGTCGAGACTGTCGCTTGCGATAATCGGCAGAGTTAACGCTGGTCGACCTATCCAAGGCATTGCTGGTCTTCGATCGCGCGTCCACTGCACCTGGCGGTGACAATAGCTCGGCTTGATGTGGCGTACTACCACCTGGGTGGAGCAGTGGTGTTGGGGTAGGTTCTCTGTTACGAGACCTGCGCACACTAAAAGTTTTTCGCGGAGTTGTTGAGGTGTCCGTAGGAGGTTGTAGCTGGGTGGATGGGATATTCTGGGGATCTGGTCTTGGCTCCTTTGTTCGCCTGGTGCTGAATCGCCGTAATAAACCGGTAGCTGTATTTCCCTTCTTTGTCGGCTGTTGTTCTTGAGCCGGTGGAATTATGATAGGTGGTGTTTTAGGGGGAACATTGAGATTGACCTTCTTCATGCTTTCCGAGACGTCGTCTTCCCCTTGCGTTCTTGATCTCGCTCTCGAACGCCCACCCGTTGCTTTCTCGCCAGGCATTTCATAGGTGGAAGCATTCGTATACGCCGCTTCCGGTGCTGGCAAGTCAGGAATCTTCAATGGCTTCTCATTGGGTGACATCGGCATGCTCAATGCTCCAGGGTTAGCTTCCAAGCGTTCCCTCTCCTGCTTCTCTCTCACCAGATAATATATCGATATCAGTGGGCTAAAAGCATTGACTGGATCTTGACCAAGCTGGATTGCATCTGATGATGAATTTGGGAGCGTCTCTCGACTTGTGATCGACGTGCGCCGCTTGTAGAAGTCGAACACACCTCTTTTCTTCTCACTTCCCATGGCGTGTGCAGCTTGCTCCCGAGCGTTGTTTTTAACAGCATTTTGATACTCTTCCGAGCTCAAAACTTTTGTCAATTCACGTGTGATGAAATCGGCTGGCCCAAAATCAAAGCCTGTCATCTTCTCTATGATTTGGGGATCTAAGGGGAGCTGTAATGGTTCTCGGTGAGGAAGATAATTTTCTGGAGGAGCGTTGAAGCCTTTTGTGATCCAAGGATGATTCATGATCTCGCCAAGAGTAGCCCGCTGCTTTGGATCTGTGACTAGCATCCGTGAAATGAGATTCTTGCATTCTGAAGGTTTTGTTAGCCATCGCCTAGCTTCGGTTCAGTAAGCACTGATACTCACCGGGAGAAAGCCACGTTGGGTAATCCACGACTCCTTTCTTGATCTTTTGGTGCAGTTGGGGCATACTCTGATCATCGAAAGGTACCTTTCCGCATACTAAAACATAAAGCACAATTCCAAAGCTCCAGAGGTCGACTTCGGGCCCCGTATATTGCTTAGCCAGCAACAATTCCGGAGCTGCGAAATACAAACTGCCGCAAAAAGTTTTCAGGTGGTTCCTCGGTGAGAATAAGTTGCTCAACCCAAAGTCAATAATCTTGATGTCTCCAGTTTTGCTTATCAGGATGTTCTCAATCTTCAAATCTCTATGAACGATGCTGTTCCTATGACAATAATCCAAGGAGCTTGCAATTTGTCGACCAAATTTCCGAGCCTGCTTCTCCTTCAATCTGCCATGGGATATGATATAATCGAGCATCTGGCCTCCGTTGACATACTCGAAAAGCATATACCAATGATAGTTAGTCCGAACAACGTCTCGCATGGCGCAGACGAACGGATGGTTCAGAAGAGTAACGATAGCTGCCTCTCTGGCCGTCCTAATCTCTTTCGAGTGGTCAGCTCGTTCTCTGTCTCTATCAGTGCGGTGTTCGTCAGTTGATTGCCGCGGAACGATCTTGACGGCGACCTGCTCTCCAGTCTCTAAGTTTTTGGCCAACTTGACCTTGCCCATGCTCCCTGCCCCAATCGTCTTGCCAAGAGACCATGTTCCTGTTTGTGCACTTATGGTTGTTCTCCTTTTGGCAACCCCTCCACTCCCGTGAGCCCCTGCGTCTGATGTGGTTTCAGAAGCACCCGGCGTCTGAACAGCTGGTCCGTCGGTGGCAATGGCGGTAGCTGTGGACATCTTGGAGTTGTTCCGCGAATGACCTGGCCTTGAAGAAGCCCTCCGTGCATCTCGAGTGGACTCGGTTCTTTTGGGTGTTTGAGCAGCGTAGGCCCGGTCTTGGGAATCGCTTCTGCGGGACGATGGGGGCCGGGCAACATTCGTGGTCTCGTAGTCTCTGCGCGCAACTCCCGAGAGTGGTGGCTGCTGCGAAGCTGTTGTGGGTCGCGGATATGTCTGTGATTGCGAGTTTGACCGTAAGGTTCCGATAGGTGTAGTAGGAGGTTTTACGGTAGTCGAGGTAGCCCGTTGGGGGCGATCGGTCGTTGAAGCAGTATATGATGGCTGTCGACGTGACGAGCTGCGCACCAGAGAGGGGGATGCCGTCGAGGCGGCTGACATGGTGGCTGAGAGCAAAAGCTCGATGCAAGGAGGGGATCCAAATGGTAAGATCGAAGAACCTTGACTGCCCCAGCTATTAGCAGCTCTGGTAGGAAAGGTCGTCAATTGGTGCACCAGCTATGTGAACAAGAAAGAATTGGTGCCCAGGACGCACGATTACGTTGAGGGTATCCTTGAGCGATGGCGGAGCTCTTTAGCAGAGCAGTCCATTCACCGAGGTGTTCCCCTCTCGTAAGCGACCGCACGACACTGCGCTTGGAGCTGTGACCTGATCACCGGTTCGGTAATGAGTTTTTCCAGTGTCAGTGAACTCGCAGGAGTTTTTGGATCGTGCTTAAGAACAGGCGCGTGGAGGGTCGAATACCTGAGAAACGTGGAAGGTGGAGTGAGTACCAAAGTGATAACGCGGCCGAACCCCTTGGTACGAAGTATATTCTATCACCGAGAACACAAACAAATGCACAACCCAGCGATGACGGATCCACGAATACTGCTTATGGCAGTGGACACGTCGAACGTGGCACGAGTCAGACCATTACCGCTCGTCAAAGGGATTCAAAGAAGCATTGGCACCAATTTGTTTCTGAGGTCCGGACTGCTCTTCCCTAGGTGCCTAGATCAGCCTCTCCGACAACACCCTTGTGCCTTATTCGAAGGCTTCGACCGGGCTTACTTTTATCCGTTATCGGACTGATTAACGTGCGAACATCGTCGACTTTCCTGCGCAGTCGACATCTTCGATTCTCGCGCATCAGAACTCCGCAGTACCTCGAGCATGTCTGCACTCAGCCACCATGGCCTCCAAAAGATCGCGTGCGACCTTCGAAGCAGATCTGCAAGCTCAACAGTCTCCGTACGTCTTTTACGGAACTCCATTGCCCCCACTGGATCCTGATGCTCGCGATGACGGTTCATACGTCCCTGTCTGGAAACAGGAAGTTACGGATGAGCAGGGAAGAAAACGGCTACATGGCGCGTTCACTGGTGGCTTTAGTGCTGGGTAAGCTTTGAATCATCTGGGACAATAAAATGGGGGCAACTCTAAGAACATACGTATAGATACTTCAACACAGTTGGATCGAAGGAAGGGTGGATGCCCTCAACGTTTGTGTCCTCACGATCGAATCGCAGAAAGGATGCTTTGCCAACCCAACAGAAGCAAGAAGACTTTATGGATGAGGAGGACATAGCAGAGGCCGAAGAGGCCAAGAAACTACAAACTACAGAGACATTCGCAGGGCTTGGATCTGCCATCGACGAAAATCCTCGATATGACTCATTCCTGGATGTTTTGAAAACCTCGGGCGAGACCATGGGGATCAAGCTACTAAAAAAGATGGGCTGGCGCGAAGGACAAGGTGTAGGGCCGAAGGTCAGGCGAAGAGCACGGTCGGATGATAACCAGGGTATGGATGGCGAAGCGGCCCAACAAACATATCTTTTTGCGCCAGACAATTCGAGTATGATATCATTCATCAAAAAGAACGACCGGAAAGGGCTTGGCTGGGAAGACGAGGACAAGCTAGCGGAAATGCAACATAGTGTAGAAAGCTCGCATTTGAAAGTTACTGGAGGCGAAGATGGTGAGGGCGCAGGCTCTGCGACGTCCACTGATTGTTACAAGGTCAAAAAGAAGAAGCCTGAACGTAAAGGAGGATTTGGCGTTGGTATACTCAACGATGATGGCTCCGAGGATGAGGATCCGTATGCTATGGGTCCACAGATTTCTTACAACCGAATTTTAGACGGGGAGAAAAGGAAGAAGAAGAAGCTTGAGCCTGGCAGATCTTCAGCCAATCCTTTGCTCAACAGTAGGCCAGTCTTTATCTCTAAGAGAACTGGTGCATCTAAAGCAACTACGAGCTTCCGAAAGTGCCACGATGGTCGATTACCCCTGGAAGGCTTCGTTATTGCCAGCGATCTGGACCATGTGTCCCCGGTTCTCTCACAAGATGGTAATCATCCCCCACCTATTATTCCCAAGGACTGGAAGTCTTCTAAGAGATCTTCTCAAGCCACTACGGCCCCATTGCAACCTACCTACCAGTCATCTGCAACAGTCGCTGCTGCCTCGAAGCTTTCTCCTAAGTCTCGAGCTGCTCTATTGGGCGAGATTCCTCTCCCAGGCAAATCCATTTTCGACTACCTTACGCCTGGCGCCCGTACTCGCATTGCGTTCGCAACTAACAACGACAATTTACCACCAGCGCTCAATGAGGCCTCGGCTCAGCTTGCCTCTCACCCAAAGACACTCTTGTCGCTTGTTCCGCCTCTAGCTCAAGAGACTGCCCAGGCGGCTCTTGGCAGAGGTACAGCGGGCTGGATGCCTTACGCTGAAGATCTTGGGAAGCGTGCTCGCTATCGTGCCTTCCTTGAAATACGTGCTGGCATACGTTCAGAAGGCACTTTGCCTGACCGGCAACCCAGTACGGGTAATGATGAATGGGTCAACGAAATGAACGAGTTCGTGCGCGCTGCACAAGTCTTCAAACCTATGACAGGGGCAATGGCCACTCGCTTTACGTCTTCTAATGTGAGATTGGAGGGCTCGACAGAGTCTCCAGAAGATTCGGTACTGCTGAAAACGCCAGTTGGTAAATTCAAAACCCCAGCAGAAGAAGCGGCCGCTATAGGTATGTATGGCCCACTCACTCGATCAAGTGGGAATTTCTATCCGACAAGGTTGCTCTGCAAACGATTCAATGTTCAGCCCCCAGCACACGTACAGGTTGACCCCGCAGATATGCCGTCAGGACCTGACGCTACGATAGTGCAGGCATGTTCTGAGCCTCTGCCTAGGAAGAACTTGGCATTGATAGGGAAGGAAGAAATGGATGACTTGCGGATGAATCGTGGCGATGCGAAGAGCTCTCCGCAGGACCTGGGTATCCAAGCCGATACAGAGGTTTTGGGCAATGACCCTAATAATCAAATGGGAGATAAAGCAGTCGCGATAGATCCGGAGCGAAATGAGGCTCTGGAAAGGGATCGGCCAGGAGAGGCTATTTTCAAAGCCATCTTTGGCAGTGATAGTGAGGATGACTAGTGCAATATAACATCATGTACCAGAGACTTTAATCTTTCGTAGCAAGACATTGAGCAACTTATCAACGAAGTTGGCGAATAGCTAGACAAATACTACCGTATATTACAAGCGCTTCAGGGGAAGGCTGAGTTCGATTGATGCACAGAGATTGAGTACGTACTAATTCGATGAACAGCCTGATAGCAGTGATGTTTAAGGCACAATATTCGATGTACTTGCATCAAGTCGTAATGTCCATTACTCTGAGAGTAATACCCACAAGACTTCCCGGTGTGGCATTCGTATCACCTCAGTCGCAATGGCCTAGCCCTAAAAGGAATTAGCTCCTACCAAGAAAGGCTAGAATTCTCGACGACAATAAGGTACCTGAGCACCTGAGTAACATGCAAGAAGAATACATAGCGACTATACTCCTTCTCAATCGGTGAGCTGAGAGCTGCAATGCCGGATCAATCAATCTCAATTATACACTGAGTAAGCTCGTCTGTCCGTATCGGACGAAAAAGAGGCACTGGCGACTGCGTCCAGAACGCGAAAATATACCCCAGTGCCAGGGAATCACCATCAAGTTGTCGGCGACACGGGATTCCAGCGACGGTTCGTCCGTGTCTGACAAGGTATCTTTGCGCGCGTCCCTCGCCACTTGCGACGGCGAGCCTCCCTACAGCGAATCTCAGATCACAGCAGGCCCTCCGGCATTTTCTGGGGCTTTCCTCTCACCACCACCCTTCTCCTCGCTCTACTTTCCGCCAGCAGCCCCATTCGGAGAACTAGAGGCCTCAATCACCGAGCCCCCGCCGCCAGCATTTACCCCAGTGTTACCCCCTGCGGCCGCAACAAGCGTAGAGGCGGAGACTAAGGCTGCGCTTCCGGCCGACAATAAAGGCGAGTCGAGCAAGAGCGCCGAGGACGAGGAAGCGCCTCCGCCATACACAGAGGGATCAAGCCCGCTCGACTCGTTTACTTACGTAATGGCTGCGGCGGGGGGTGCGGCGAGTATCATTACTCAGGTTCAGCAGGGAGGTCCACCTCCTGTAAACACATTGGCAGGTACAATACCACCGTCAGACATATGCCGTTACTAGTCTTCGGATTCTGACGTGATTATTATTCAGATGTTGGCGCCGATGAGCATATAACCCTGGACCTGAGGTATGCATTCTCTTTTCTAGATGTTTGGGTTACACTGACCCGAGGTATGCAGGGGTACTCGGTTTACGCTCTCCCGAGATGAGCTGCTCACCCTTCCAGAATTCGTCCTTCTGTCGCTGTTTCCTAACGGTCTGCTGCCCGACGGTCACATGAACTCCTTTCATGAAGGAGATATCTATCCAGTGGATGTATGTGGCTCCATCTACTGTAATCATTCCCATCATATCTGACGTTCGCCAAAGTATGATCCTCAATCCCTCCAATACATGCTCGAGTTCTTCCGCACCGTCGCCCAAACCATACCGTCCGGCTCGTCTTCTCCCACATCAGAAACACCAGCGCCCTCTACAGACCCTTCAACCAATTCCGCTCGTGACATGCTCCAAGACCGAGCTGGCATTATCGTGTTGCGAGAGGATTTGGATTTTTACGCCATACCGCCAAAGGCTGAAATCGACCAAACGGAAATGATTGAGGTGAAGCGAGCTGCAGGGAGAGCGCTATTGAAGCAAGATGGCATATTCTCGGGTCTGCGACGGAGCGAGGAGACTGGAACGACGGAGCAGCATTTGATCGAGATGTTGACTGCAGGGTACGTGCTGTCATTTAAGCTACACCTGCTAGGCAAAAAAATGCAGAGGCATCGAAGACCTCATGCTAACAGCTGCCTCTCACAGCGGTTTCAACAACGACGACCGATGGGGCCACCGCGCTGGTGAACCTCAAAAAGCAGTCATATGCAGTCTAGCGCTTGCACGACTCCGAACTGATATCAAAGGCAGCGAAGGTGTAGCGAATTCCAATGCTGTAGGCATGGCACAGAAGCTTCTACTGTTCTGGAGGAAGCCGGCGCGGAGATGCTGGTGGGAGGGGGTGGAGCTGGATAATGTAGAGGGCGTGGAGGGGAAGTTGAAGGTTTGGATACGGAGGGTTTGGACGCTGGAAATGGTACGTTTATTCCACCCCATTTGAATGTTCGTCTGCCTCTATGCTAGACTTTAGGCTGACAAGGTTTCTCAGAGCGTTATTGGGCTGCGATGAGTCAGTCAGTCCCTGCATCCGTGTGCTTCGTAGGTTTCAATTTGGGAAATACCAAAAGTCCACAAAGTTTTTTCCGTGGCGAAATACCCTTCAGCGAGTGGTTGTAGCATTTTTGGCGGGTTTGGGGTATATAGGAGAATCATCAATTCTTGGCATCAAAAATGCCAGCCAAAAGCAGCGCACAGCTTTACCATAGAACTATGTTTCCGAAAGCTTCTTTTCCTTTCGTGAAGATGTGTCCCTGAAGATGCACTTGCGGTCGAAACATGTTGCGAACGGTCCGGGTACAATGTCGATCGACTACATTAAGTGAAATATCTACGGATGTAAGAAAAGAACTCATGCCCGCAAAGGCCGCCGAAGGGACATTGGTATACCTTTCCCCGTCCCATTACATCAGTGAGAAAACGCCAATCGCGATGCATATGGACACCGTATCCCCTTCCTCAATGCAACCCAGACCATACTCATACAGGGAAACCCCTATGCCCCTATGTCCCTCCTGAACACCTACACGCGAGCCATGAATCATTAGAGGATTGCCGTATTCCACCACATCTTGCACATCTCATCTCATCCCCTCACTCACTCACGATCCCCTCTCGCCGACGGTCTTCGACCGCCTCTCCCCTGCGTAGCGCGCCTACTCACCGTGAAGCTCCTCCTGATACTCTCGCCCCAAGCGCTGTTGTCGAACACATCCAGCACATCCTGCCTCTCGACCGCGCTGCCCGCTCGGCTCCTGCCGCCAACAGGCGACAGACCACCGGACGGCGACGGCGAGGGGCCGGTCCCGTCGTAGCCCAAGCCCCATTGCATAGCGCTGTCGCCGGAATGCGAGGGCGCGTGGCTTGGTCTTCGGGGTGTGAGTTGCGGAGACGCGTTGCTACTGTGTTCGGAGCGGGAGGGGGAGCCACCGACTGAGTTGTTGCGGTGACGGAGACTGCTGTTGTCGGCTGATGAGCGTCCGGCCATGTCGAATGATGGACGGGCTCTGGTGCCGCTTGGGCTGCCATCCTTTGAGGGAACGGAAGGCGGAAACGTGTCTGATTGGGGCGACGCGTCGATATCCGCATCCTGGTCGTCGACGAAGATCTCCGGAACGGCGAATTGCGGGATGTTGACCATGCGCGCTGAGTGGCGGTAATCCAATCTCGATCGGAATTGCCGTGACCAATACATCATATCGAAGAAGCCCTTGACTACCCGACGACGTACTTCTTCCTCGACCCGTTGCAGGCGTGCGCGACGACGGAGATATTCTTCGAGGCGGAGGGACTTGCTGTCCGAGATGACGTTGTAGTGGGCCAGTATCATGAGACAGGACGTAAAGCTCACCCCTCGGTCTGGATGCGCAGATACCATGACCTCTTGGAAGAAGATCTCCATGCGATCACGGCGTCGACGAATGTCGGCGACATCGATTTCGCGAAGCTGAGCATTCAGTGCAGCGAGGTCTATTCCATGGATGACACCTGGTGGTTGGGGGTCAAGCCCTCGAGTCTCCACACGACAATTTTCGAGAATGCGGTGGACAGAGTGGTCACTGCCGGCATAGATACGCATTTCGAAGACGCCTGAGAGCTCTCCAAGTAGGCGGGGAAAGGTCTCCTTTGGAATAAATCCTGTTCCCTCGCGATCGAACGTTGCCCACGCCTCCTTAAAGCGCCGGATCTCCTTCCTGTTGATGACCGATAGTCCACTGCTCCTTTGGTATACATACGAGAAACTTTCGAAGATCAATGATACAAACAAACTGACAAATATGTACATGCTAAGTATATTCCAAGAAATGAAAAGGGTGCGAGCCCAGGCGGCGCTGCCACAATCGCTGTGGTAAAAAGAGTCCTCCTCATTGACACAATTGGGATACGTGATGGTTGCAAAGTCTTCCATAATGGCATTCCAGCCTTCACCATTGCTCATTTTGAATAGTAGGATTAGAGCTTTTGGCACATTGCGAAAATTGACATTGCCGCTCTCAAAGGTTCCGAATCTGGTGAGGCCCAAAGTCTGCGTCAAGGCGATAGCGTAGACAAGAAACAGCACGAACCAAGTTGCCAGTAGATTTCCAATGGCGGTCAAAGATGCCGCCGCAGTCTTGAAAAGTTGGTCCAGCTGGTTGTTCCGGGGAATGAGCAGTAAAGCGATGGAAACGAGAAAGAGCTTGTGTAGCCGAGCATAAAGACTGTTATTGTACTTGGAAAGATCGAGGAGCGTCGTTACGACAGTGCCTGTGATCGACAGAACAGAGTACAGATCCCATGAGCTCTTTCTGAACCTTTTCCAGGTGAGTCCGGTGACGCGTATAACAACATTGGCAATGTAGAAGACAGTGAACGCGAGGAAGATGTGGTCTACCTAGATTAGCACTCCTTGACAGCAGACACGGGAGGTTTCGCCTACGTACCTCTTAAGCGTTGCCACCACATAGGCTCAGGATAAAACTCGACCACTAGAAGAACAAGGTGCAAGAACAGAATAATTGTGAGTAGCTTCTGCCATTTTCCGTGCTTCTTAACGGCAATCCTGTAACAAAATCCTCGAAAGCCATTCTCTGACTGACTTGATGGCCGTTTAGAAGGTGATATCTGTCGCAGTAATTTGCGCAACTCCAGCCAGGACCGCTGATCAGCGGTTAAGAAAGCCACACCTGTCTGCTCTGTGTAATTGCGCATGAATACAGAGACAAACAGGGTCAGGACGAAGACTGCTCCAAGGAGATTGAAGATAATGAAGAAAACAGCGTTGCCTTGCGCATGCCTATCTTGAGGCTGCAATCCACGGCCTATTGACCCCATCGCTGACCACATCACATCCGTCCATCCCTCTTCAGACACGATCTGGAAGAGAATACTAAGCGAGTTCCCAAAATTGTCGAAGCTGTAATACGGATTTGCAGCCTGTGCTGGTGACAGTACTTCCCATTTGAACGGAGTATTTGGGAATTCGCCCACACAGTCTGCGAGCTCTATCACGCTTTTATCATTGCAAATTCGCATTTGTCCATTGAAGAGGTTGAGGCCGTAGATAGCGAAAGGAAACAACAAACTGAGAGACACGAAAGCAGCCTTGGCAGATTTTTAGAGTCTGATCGCACTAGTATTGGATATCACTTACCGATATGACCTTCCACCCACCAAGAACAATCACAGAGTGAAAGGTGTCTCTCGCGCTATCACTAACATTCAACAGCCTAAGCGCTCTCAGAGCTTTGAATGCGCCAACAGCTCTTGAGACAGCACCATCGTTACGTAAGGATGTGATGACGTTGACCCAAAGCGTCACCAAGACGAGACCATCAATGAAACCCCAGGAGCCACGGAAGTAGGCATTTGGTGTCCAGAAGAAGCCATCCGCGATGACTTTGATCAACGCTTCGATAGAGAAGACTATAGCGAAGCCCATATCAGTCCAAACAAACCAGTTTCGTACGCTGTATGTATGCTTCTCAAAATATTCTCGTTGGTACAAAGGAGTTGATATACATGCCAAGAGGACCATAGCCACTATAGCTGCGTAGATTATGGCGGAGAAGGCGTACCAAACAGGTTTCACTGGGTCAACGCCTTCAATACGTGCATTGCCACGACCTGGCCCGACTATGCGCTGACAGAATCTTCGTATGAGACTGTGTGGACCAAATATAAAGAGTGATACATTATACCTAGGATGCCTTTGCAAATATTGGCGCTGTGCTCGTTTTCTTTGCTCCGTGGCCGAGACGACTTCTCTAGCTCTTGTACGTATATCCAGCTCGTGCTCGGCACGGGAGAATTGCAATCGAGAATAGAACGGATTCGGCTCTCGATCGCCTACAAGTCTCAAAAGCTTGCCCCACCAAATCGAAAGCATGCCTGGCTTGACTTGGCTGATCGGGCGACCAGTAATCGGGTCATCGTCTTCACGCAATTCTTCAATAGGTTCCATATGTTCATCGAGAAAGTCGCGGAACACAGCCTCTTGGAGCAGCATTTCCATGGTTGCTGGACCAAAGTCGAGAGGATCCTTATGGCGACTGGTATCACGGCCGAGTTTGAAAATGGTAGACAGTGAAAGATTCCCATGGGATGAACCACCAAGTTCCTTTTGCTGGAGAAAGGCTTTGACCTGTTGCAACCGTTTCTCGTCTTCTGAAACGTCAAAGTTCTCTTGAATAACGGCGATGAACATATTCAGCACGATAAAATTAGCTAGAATGAACCATAATACGAAGAATGTTGCTCCGATCCAGGCTTCGCCCCACCGGTATTCGAACTGCGTGGAGTTATACAACAGAAGTGTCCAATTCTCACTCGATAAGACTTGGTACATTCCTATATAGGCGTTGTAGATATCCGAGAATGTTATACGGACGACGTTGCCTTGGATTTCGGTATCCGGAAACTCCCCTCTGAATATTTGGACAGCAAATATCGCTGTAAGGAAGGTAATGAGAAACACAAATACGATAAGATTCAGAAGGCCAGACATATTGCCCAAGACTTTCTTGATCAACTCGCGGGTAAGTGACACCGCAAGGACGACGCGGTAAATTCGAATTATCTGAAAGAATGTGAGCCACTCATACGGCTGCCCAGACTGATGGATGGGCGGTATTTGCATGACAGCAGTAATGATGGCTAGGCCAAGGTCGACCCAATTGCGTGTGCTTCGGTGGAAGTTCCTCCAGTCTGAGAGGAACCTTAGGACAATCTCACAGGCCAAAACCATCGTTACTATTGTCTCGGTTGTATCGATGAAAATCTTCCGTCTGTGGCCCATGTCCGCGCTCCGAAGGCACATCACGAAAAGGTCGATGACAATAATCATAATCCATAACCAATTTATCCTCTCGTACGCTCGTCTCAGGCGACTCACCTTTCGTAGGTCTTGGTCCTCCTCTATAAAGTGATCCTGGAGATTTGCAGTAAAAGCACTTGCTTTGCTCTCTTCCCGGATGACTTGGAAGGAAGAAGTGATGACAGCAACCAGCAAATTCATAAGCCATAAGCTCATGATGATAATCCCGAATGCGAAGAATAGTGCTGAGGCAAGATAATCCGAATCAGTGGTGTAGTAAAGGAGGTCGGTGAAAGTGTTTGCGCTCATGATTACGAACACCAGCTCTAAGGACTGCAGGACGTTGTCAAAACTCACTGTTCCGTTATAAGGAGCTTCGCCCTCTACACATAGTGAATTCTGCGGGCAAAGATAGCCCTTGTGTGTCGCACTACCATTTTCTATAAGGTTTGTCTTTAGCCAGGGCATCTCCGCCCCTGTGACGGGATGGAGATACCCCCCACAAAATTGCACGATGTTCTCAGGGTCGTTTCGCACATAGCCTAGATTGGGATTGACGAACTCTTTAGGGTTGTTGAGAACGTCTGTGGCATTCTCGTACCACACGCATGTACGTCGGAAAGACGATTTAAAGCTCTGAACCCCAATGATGGCGAAGAGCAGCCAGAAGAAGCCGATAAGGAATGCAACGTTTGCCAGCATGGGCGCTGCTTTCTTCAAACTTCTCAGAATAACCGATGTGCCTCGTGTAAGACCTAGAAGCCGAAGTATTCTCAGGCAACTCAGCATTCGAAAGATGTATATATGGCGACCTTCCTCAACCATGAAAAGCGAAAGAAAGAACGTCACCCAAAAGGACAAGACCGCCACAAAATCTAGGCGATTGAATCCGTGACGCAGGAACGCCCGACGTGCCAGCCTGATCCGCTGCTGTTGACGAGAATGCCCCGGCTGGTCGCTATCAAGCTGTAATTGCACAGCAGTGAAAGACCGCAGTATTGACGGTTGAGTTTTGAACTCATTCGTCGTACTTTGCGTAGATGGTTGAGTTTGAGATGCAAAAAATCTCCGAATTCTGTCGGTAAAAGCTGCCTTAAGCCCCAAAGCAGTATCGACGGTGCTGTACTCCTTCGCATTCTTGATGAAACCCGATACTACAACCCGTGCCATGATTTCGAGCGTGTAAATGGCGAACAGACCAAGCAGACCATAGTCAATCCAGGAGGCTCGCCACGCCGGGGGCTTCATCTGATACTTTATGCTCGGTGCTGCGTCAACCGCTAAGAGAACGGTCTGTATCAAGATCAAGATCAGAATGATAGGTTCCGTTACAGGGTGCACTAGCATCTCGCAGAGTTTCAGTCGAAGCCAGTTGTTAGGAGCGAATATCCTCAAACTCTTGCCCCTTAGCGGGTTAGTGTGCGGCTGCCATTCGCCTGTCTGTACTATAGGCTGGGCTTTTTCTGGCGGAGGACTTGAGCGCTCGTCATGTGCATAATCTTGCATGGCTGGGAGGACAGGTGGTCCCTCCATTCGTGCCTCTCTTATCGAACGCTGTCGACGCAACTCATGGTCAACCGCATCGGGCTCGTTACTAAGATTGACAACCCGCTGAGACGCCTTTCTCAGTATAGTTCCAGCTCTCGACAAAGGGTTGGAGGATGAGGTAGGACTTAGAGTTCTTGAGCTCAGTGTCGAGACTGGTCTCCCGAGCCCGGCTTCCATGTGTTGCAAATCGTCCCCTAGTCGAGAACCTGATCGACTATGGTTTGTACTTGGAGCTGGAGCGTGAAGTCCTTCTTGTGAATGTGGTCCGCCAGAGATTGGCTGCAAGAATCGTGTATTTGTTAATGGCGTTCTATCATTGTCTTGTGGTGAGAAGTAATTATCCGGCTCAGGCTCGTCGATGGTAGGGAACGGCAAAGAAGACGAAGACATGGTCTCATGCTCCGTTATCACATTCAACGTGCTTCTCCTTTCACCCGATGGCGGTCTTGAGGGCCCAGGGGGTTCAAAGCTTAGACCGACTGAACCCATCGCCGCTTGGAACATCTGTGCATTGACGGGCGAAAGCTCTGAATCGCCGTATTCCCTTCCGGGTTGATGAGCATTCCTCGGTGTTGTGACGTGTATTAACCCGGGATTGTCCCCATCTGGACCTGGAGGTGATCCTTCATCAACTCTCTCATACCCAGTATTTACCCTGCCACTGAATGATTGCCTATTGCCCAGTAGCGTTCCAGCACTTCTCCGAAAGTTTCTGTCCGATCGCCATCCTCCTGGGCTTCCAGAGTCCTGATCTGGCGGCCGCGAAAGATCTTGCAATGGTATCGATTGGCGTCTCGCGTGATTGTGAGGGGAGGAACGGTCCGAGGCCATGACAACTCTTCAATCAAGCAAACCTGGCGCAGGTAAATCCCCCCATGCTCAGATCATGTATGGGTTACCTCATCTGGCCCAATATACTGGGGGTTGGCTTTGGCGCAAACTGCGTCTTAGTTGCTGAAGCGTGAGATCGTCGATATTCCGAGAAGGCGCAGGTAATCTTCCTTGGGGAAAGAATCAGGACGAGCTCTGAGAGGGTATGAAGCAATGAGTTGATAACGTTCGCAAATTTGGGTTGTTCTGTGCACGGAGGAGTACGTTTGTAGTTGCTTTCGACCTGCGAAACGTTAGCGGCCGTCGTGGCCTGTCAGATTGACAGGACCCCTGTTACGTTTCAAGACGGGTTGGTGGGTTTAGTATATAAATAGAACCAGACTACACTAAAACACGAGCTATTGATCCGATGGTTCATGATCGGGGAACTCAGAAGTCTTTGCACCTTGATAGGCAGTATATTACTCTTTCATGACGCTCTTATGGACACCCTCGTTGCCCTGACCGAAAATTGCGCCGTTGCTAATCCCAAGGTCAATCTGAACATAATATGCTTATCCATGGTGATGAATACGAGACAATAATCTCCATCGAATGGAACAGTTCAGAAATGCTTCAAACTCCAAAACCCATCCAGGTGACCCCTATGGACGCCCATTGCTATCGCGACTTGGTATCATGATAGATCAAATACTAATGCGTTAACGACATGCCCCTCCCGCCAACCCTGTGCTTGCAAAGTCTCTGCGTCTTTGAGGATCTTGCCCATGTATGCAATCTTCAGACTTCCCTGCAGCTACACAGAGTATGAGTCTATCGCAATTTTACAGAAGTGGAAAGTATACTAACATTGGCTTCCTTCCGGATCCTCCGCACCAGTACTCTGACGGCCTGGTTCTTACCAATTGAGACGACGACATCAGGCCCACCTCGATCACTCAGTCTTGCTTTGATTTTGATAATATCCCCTCTTTTTAGCACTGCCTTACCCTTCTCCTCCCTTTTCCTCTCCACCTCTTCGTCATCGTCTGTTAGTTCATGGGATGTCTCCCCTTTCACACTGCTTTCGTGATCAAGCACAAGATTCTGAGGATCACTTATGATGTGTTCCGGCATCGAATAGTGGTTGCCTGCCTCATCGTACGAGCCATTCTTTAGATCCCCCGTAGGCACTGTGATAGCCGCAGCATCAAGAATGCTCTGAGCGGTGGAAACGTCACCATCCGCAAGTAGTCCTACAACCACTTTCAACGATCCCCATATCTCAGCATGGCCTGTGACTCGGGTATCAAAAAATTCCCGCCTTTCCCGGTCTAATTGTGAACGTGTCCATTGTTTATTTGAAGTCCAGACGTGGGGTCGTATTGGCGCATTGAATTGCTCCCCTAACGGCAGGTGTCTCTGCGTTCGATTTCGCTCTGTAACATCTGGCAATTGCGAAGACGTGCGGGGACTAGAGTTCCCTGGCAATTGGGCAGAGGCGGAAGCTATGGCACGCGAGCTGGAATCACCATGGATGGCTGGAGAGTACGGCGACGACTGCTCTCCATCTCGTGCGATTGAATGGCAGCACCCCTGTCAGAACGCACCATCAGCTCGGATGCCCCCCTTTGCGAACATTCTGCAATTCCTTCGCGTTACATTTTCAGGGTGGGGACTTGCCATGACTCATTATGCAAGGGCAAATACACTTATCATGCTGTGGGGGTCCATTCACACCAGTATGTAAAAACATGGGCACGAGGGCATGTCCTCCTCTCCGAAAGTGATAATAGATTATAAGTACAAATTCATCGTGCTGTGACACTACTGTGAAAGTTGCCACGCTGAATAACCTTGCCGCTAGGTCGGGGTGGGGCTTCTCATCCCACCTGTGGCTTTTTCCCCTGCACATCGCTTATGCAACCTCAGGCTCTGGCACAGACGCGCATATAAACAATTAATTCGTATATGAATACCAAGTATCAGGCAAATTTTCAGTAAGCCAAGTAAGGATCTACACGCCGAGGATTTATCGTTGCATTCCGTACGATATAACGCTTCAATTCGAATTATTTGATGACTTTACCCACCCTCTGATGGGAGTATTGGATATACTGTTCGGTGAAATAATGCCTTTGCAACCGTGGTTCTACACCACTGCCAAAGCTTTATCGCGGAATTTTGAGTCTGCCTGTCGAACCAGCTCCTCATATAAGGTCCAGGCTAGCGCAGAACTCAGAGCCTTTCGACCAACCCGTAGGCCGAGTCCGTCGAACAGACTCCGAATGCCATCTTCTCTGACCATTCGCCGCCCAGCTACGAACATATTCCTGTACTTACCAGGCATGAGCTGCAACCTCGTCTTGACCGCATCAAAGGGGTTTGTGACCGTAGTAGCAGACACAGCTGCTAAAACACCTGAGATGAAGTTGATTGGGACAGATGTTCGGCTTTTCATGCCAGTCTGGGAATTTAGCTTGTCTGGGAGTGTAGTGGTCTCCTGCAATTGGCCTAAACGGCGTTTCGATTGCTCGTAAAAGAGGATGTAAAGCCCTGCATAAGGCGCGTCTCTTACAGCGGTGACTCCAAAGCCAGCAAAAAAGCCTTTCACGCCTTCGCCTTTCAATATAGCTGTCCCAGCGCCCCAAATGGATTTGTATGAGTAGAGGCTTGATTCGTAGCGTACTTTGATGACAGTTATGGGCATCATAATGAATCCTGCTGATGCCCTCGCGATAGCTCCTGTTGTCAGATTCGCCATATTGCTCAATCTTGGCAGTGAAGAGGAAGAATATCTAGTATTTTTCTTCCCGGCCTCGACCAAGCCTGTGGAATACAGGACACTAGATCTCGCAACATGCTGCCGCAGCGCATTGAGGCTAGAGAAGTAGAGGGCAGAGCCGACACCGGTTCGTATGACAGAGGGGAGTGTACCCCGCCAAAGCTGCTTGAGGGAGTTGGGACCCGCTATTATATCACGGAAGGTTGTGACCAGCGATATCGACCGCGCTTGTTGAACCCTAGTCTTCAGTAGGTCGGCTGGCTGGAGGAGTGTTGCGGACATGCAGCCAGTCGTGAGGCCTGCGAAAAAGTGAAAGGCTTCAACAGAAATTAGCTGGATGCCTTGTATCTTATGTAAGGCGGCATACAAGATGGTACGCCATCTTTGGACATGTCCAGTGATTGGGTTACCGGATAAGCAAGCAATAGCCTGTAAAGCTCGCCATGACCACGATCTCCAACGAAACGATTCAAGTAAGAGGCTCGTAGTCTGGGCAAAGCTTAGGCGGGAAGAAAGGAAGATATGGGAAGCGAAAGAGCCTTTTGCAAGAAGCCTCTAGGGTGAGCGCCGCTTTATTTTCGCGCGACACGGGTGCCCGTCGCGCGAGCCCAGGTGCTCCAGGGTGCTCCAGGGTGATCCTGGATGACCATTACGTGACTTTTTCACCGCCCAGGGTGGGTGGTTCATTACTACGCAAGCTGATGGCCTGGTTGAGATTTAGGCTGAGCCGTTCAAGGTCCACCTTTCGAGCGTGCTTGTCTCTAGAATAGAATATTCTATGGAAAAGCGGCAACAACAAGAAAGACACTTAACTATTAACGTCGCTCCCTCAAGTCTATTCTTCTCGTCTTCCTTACTACTCCCAACTCCTTCTTTTATTCTTTCTCTACATGTTCACTTTTACCTACAAATTTCTTCCCCTGGTCCGTTAGCCTTACTCGCTCGCATAGGTGTCCGTTCCTCTTTTGCAGTTCTCATCATCCAAGCGTCAATGGCTGCGACGATCTCGATCTCCTACAAGCCCTCCTACTCGATCCTTTGTCTATTAGGATTTATAGAACACGAATATTACACAACATTTCATCTAGCGGCAGCAATTTTGACTAAGGTAAAATTTGTTGGAAGGTTTCTCAGGGTCTATGCCAAGCCACCAAGTCAGCCCTATGTGCAGAGATTTCTGTTCCTGAACACCACCATAGGTGCATAGTTAGTGCTTCTTCTTAATGCAACTATGTCCTTTATCATCAATACAGTACTATTCATCCAATTATACTGCGTAGTGGCCACACCTTTCAATGAAATTTACTGTCGGGAAGCCTGGTTCTACTAATAAGGCTAGCCATGGCGTTCAATTTGATGATACCATTCATGTTCGAACATCTACCAACACAGAACCTCATAATCAACATTGTAATTGTAATCTTAGTAGGGGAGGCAAGCTAATCAATGTTTCTTTAGATGCTAATAAACAACGCTGCGTATCTTTGACGCTCGGGGCAGTATTAAGAAGAGCCAGAGAGCTTTGGCTTCACTAGAAGCGACAGCGTTCGCGCTATACGAGTTCCTTTCTACTCACACGGGGTGCTGGAGACAAGTGCGGAAGAGACACAGCTCGGGTTCCTGGTGAAGTAAAGATCTGATCTGATATCGGTCTGAGCGAAAAGAGCAATGATATCGGAATTTTGCAAAGTGGTCAATGTAAAGAAAGGTTGCGTTTCACGAGGAAAGATATCTAAAGAATGGCCCAATTTGCTCTTGCAAAGCCTTGTGCAACTTAGAGTAAGTCACTCGCTGGACTCGAGTCATCCCACTCCACCTGATATCAGTGAGCAATATCAAGTCCGAGCCAACGGTACTGCAACAGACATCTTCCGCTCCCTAAATCTCAATGACTGATCCCAAAACATACCCACCGCCCACCTCTCATGCGTAAACCTCTTCTCAGGCATAGCAGTCTCGATCTCAAATTCCCTAAAAAGCTGCAAACATAATTTTTGCATCTGCAACTGCGCAAAGTTTTTCCCGGCACACTTCCTATCTCCATATCCCCACGACATACCGTACTTTTCCATCCTCTGGCTCCGCTCTTTACTCTCCAACCAGCGCTCCGGTCGAAAAACATGGGCATCCTCGCCAAAGATTGTTTGGTTGCGATGGATAATGAAGGGGCTCGCGGCCATTTCGGCTCCTGCTGGGACGATGCTGCTGCCAAGGTCAAGTCCACCTGGAGAGATATACCGGGGTAGGATTGTTTGCGCGGGGGATTCGAGTCGTAGGGTTTCGTTTACACAAGCCATGAAGTACGGGAGGTCTGTTGTTTGGTCGTATTGGACGATGGGGATGGAGAATGCACCGCGTTGCTCGGCGGATATGATCTCCGCCATGAGTGTGGAGTATATGGATGGGTTTTGGGATATGCGGTCCACGAATGGGGAGATGAAGGCGGCGAGACCGTCTAGGGCTGCGGAGGTAAATGTGATGACTTCGGCTTCGATCTCCGCGCTACTGAAGGTATGGGTATAGTCATGATTTCCTCGAGGCTTTGAGAGACTAGAATGCACATTAGTATATAGGTGCAGATGACTTATCTTAAACTGGGCTCACCTGTCAAAGAAACAGCAACGCTCTTTCAGGTGTGGAGTCCTGGCACGTTTCGAGAGCATCTCCTTATGGTGCTAAAATATGGGTGAGTCAACGTTCACCTGGTGCATCGATGAGGCCTTGGGGGAGAATTTTTCGACTATGCTTTCAACTCACATCCTTGAGTTTTTCCAGCCCTCTCACAGCGGTCAGATGGGGCATGACTAGGTTCTGGAAAAGCTTGTTCCGCATCAGTGGCATAAAAAGCCAGGGAAGAACAGCCACAGTGCCAGCCATAGAATATATGCTTTGCAGAGCGTGAATGAGTCCACCCGCATCGCTACCTTGCGAAATGCACCCAGGCGGTTCTCCGTACGCTAGGTGACCGAAGGTATCGGCTAGGAGCCACCTAAACCGCTGTCAGAGGAAGTCTTTTTCAAGCAATAGCAGCATGTATGCAGGGACAAGAGCAGATTCGTATCTCATAAGGAACGCTAACTCGAAGGTCTTACTGCATAGCAACTTGAAGAGTATTGTAAGGAAAAGCATTGGTCGATGTACCGTCGTATTGGATAAGACTTGAGAGAGATCACTCACCGAGTGTACTCTGCGAAATCGATAGCCTCCCCTAACGCAGACTTTTGTTTGATCTTATCACATAGTTCGGTGATGCGCTCATCTATGTCCCCTTCGAATTGCTTCAGAGCCTTCAGCGAGCACTGTTGGCCAGGTCAGTTGATGGCTTGATAGCCAACAGTCTACATTTCAGCTGCAGACTTACACATCGGGATATGATTCTTGACTTGGCGGCATGTTCATCATGACCTAAGGTAAGGAACATCGAAGATATATTTCCGAACAACCAGGAGCTATAGAAGGACGACTTATTGGCTCGTCCATGGTAGACTTCCGGAAGCAACACTGGGTCTGAGAACGATAGTAGGTTTGGGGCTATGCGAACGACTGGCCCTAGAACTATCTGTCATTGAAAGATGTACGATACTTGTGGGAAACGGACCATATGTGTCATGCAGCTTCAGTCCTAATGTGGGTATTGAATTGATTGTGTAGAATTTGTAGAAATCCGTCACCGTTGCCCAGAATGGTCCGGGGTATCCTGCTAGGGGGTGAAAATATCGATTGTATACACCCTTGAACAACAGTGATATCATGCAAAGCAGAAGACCTGCGCAGAAGACACTAAATTGGTCCAAATAAATGGGTAGTATTGACTGCATGCTTGCGACTACAATATTTTGAAGTTCGAGATGGCTTCGTGGGTAAAAGCACTAGTGAGAGGATCGCTATGGCTTTTGTATTTCGCCCGCAGCCGTATGAAGGAGAGGAAGTGAATGGATCGTGTCATGTCTGCAAGAATCAAAGTACACGCCGCACCAGCCTTCTCGTATTTAAGATCACAGCTCTAGGAGGCCATGATTCGGAGAGCAACCACCATACCCGAAACAATGCGCAGACACCCGAGGTTGCAGGCAAGGCCGTCATATCTTGGAGTCTAATCAAGCCTTGCACCTCATATGAGGCTGTGACAATCTTGTGTCTCATGATTCAGAACACAACGCCCGTGACATCTTACATTCGTCTGAGACGTGAGAAGTCAGTGACCCATAGAAGTAGGATGTGTACAGCATTGTGTTCCGAGGATGCTAGCTCCGATCTATCAGTGGGTATGCTATGGGACATTGCTTTGGTGTGAAGGGATATGAAACCAGAGGCAACCCTTTATGTCGTTCATTCCACACAAAAGTCTCGCCAAAAGTGCCAGACATACTTGCCAAAGGTGGAGGGTTGCCGGCCGAACTGAGAAGGGGTACGGCGACTGTTGGTTAGAACGCTCCTTCGCGTCATAGGGAGATAGGGTACGCAGCTCGGGAGCTGTTGGCGACCCGCATGGTGTGCTTACGGAGTACGTATCTACTGCATCGCCCCGAGTGCGATTGCACCAAAGTGCAGGTTCAGCTCAGTGTTCTGAATGCAAGGAAGGTCGTACAATTATTCTGGCGCATGTAATCCGTATTGTGTTGGACTGGGCTCGCACAAAGCAGTGGAAGCACTATCAAGTGCTCAGCCGCCAAGGATCTGTCTGACGAGTAGGGAAGGCTCTCTTTAGCTCTTGCCGGGTACTATCGCTATCATAGCACGAAGAACACTTCCCTCAACCCTGCGTAATGATGCTACACTAAACGATAGGGGCCATGCGAGAGCCGTCTCGATCGCGTAATGGTAGACCGACCCTCCGGAGACTTTTCAGACTGCTGAGCATGACTGCATCCGATCGTCGGTACGGAGAACGAGACGCACGATGCAAGGACGATCGCTCCAATATGAAAGGCTGGCGTTTTGCTAGGACCTACGCCTTGTTTTGCCTGCCACATCTACGCCAGGCATTTCAAAATCCTCTCAGACTCTCTCTATCATCAGATGTTTTTGATGACACGTAGAAGGTGCCTCGTTGCCGACTGGCTCCACTTCTCTACTGGTCCTTCTTCGTCGCTATCTCATATCCCTTAGAAACAAATCAATTCGTTCCAGGCAGATTGACAGAAAGGAAAAATTCTCCACTTGCATGACATTCAACCCCCTTAGTTACCGCTTAGGTCTCAGCTAGAATCCTTTGCAGATCGTTCAAGAGTGACCAGTGCAACGTCCTGTCACGTTCCTACCATTTAGCATCCAGAACTCCGGCCATCCTCGATTGTATATTACTATTTTCGCCTTGCGTTTCTTGGTTTCCTAGCAAGACATGTCTCGCACAAGCTAAACTGTGAAAAGCAATTTGAAAACTATGAATCCCAGTGCATCCCCAACTGGAGGTGATCAAAACAGAGGTCCTGAGCTAGTCGCTGTCACTTGGGCCTTAACAGCGCTGGCTACGGTCGTTGTCGCTCTCAGGATGTTCACACGGATCAGGATCCTCAAAGACATGGCTCTTGATGACTTCTATGTAGTGATATCTCTAGTAAGCGTGCCCGTCCAGGCACAAAGCTGCTGTTTGCAAAAGAGAAGACATTGACTGGATCTCGGTGCACATAGGTTCTAGTTCTGATATGTACATCATTCATAACCGCAAGTGCTGCGGCCGGTATGGGACGACACGCATACTACCTTGCTGATGAGAAAAGAATGCAAGCCACTAAACTCAACCTTATAGCAAATCCATTTGGTATCATGGCATACTCGCTACCGAACATGTCAGTCGCGATGTTCATTCACAGAATTTTAAATCTTCCCAGAGCGCAAAGATGGCTTCTCTACAGTGTACCAATCACCCAGAACATCATTGCAGGGATATCCTGCATTATCTTATTCGCCCAGTGTTCACCGACAGAATTTCTCTGGAATCCATCGATCCCGGCAAAATGCCTGTCATCGACTGTAATTACTGGATATTCGTATTTTGTTGGAGGTGAGAGACGCGTTGATATTCATAAAAAGACCTTTTCGATATGATCTCTGTCTCTGACCAATTTTCCATCTAGCCTTTTCTGCTTTTACAGACATATTTCTCGCGGCCATCCCGGTCTTTGCATTCTGGCGAATCCAATTGAAGGTCAAGACCAAGATTGGATTGTGCTTGCTTATGGGCATGACTGCAATGTTGGTTCTGTCACCCAAAAAACCGACACTGAGGAGCTAAGTTCATCCAGTGCCGCGATATGTGCCATCGTCAAAACGTCGAAGCTGAACGAACTAGCTGATCTGGAGGACTTCACTTGTAAGATGCCCATCAATGCTCTGTTCGGCTACCTCCAACTACCAAGGCTAACGCGAGTGTCAGACGGCACTGTTGATCTCTTGATCTGGGCCGTGTGAGTACCAGGACCCTAACTTGACCAAACCCTCAGTGCTGACATTGAATCACTATACTCAGTGTGGAAGCCGATGTTATCATCATTGCAGCCTGTATACCAAGTCTGCGTCCTTTTGCCATCTCCGTTAGCCACTCAATTAAGGATGGCAGCAGCCGATCTCGCCCAAAAAGAAGTGGTTATCAAGTGCACAGCAGCGGTACACCTTTGGCCCTTAAGCCAATGCATCTGGGCCCAGCTGGTAGTGGATCGAATCCAACGGCTGATGATGCTCGGAGCGAAGCAAGCCTCGTACCATCGCATCGCGTCAAGCAGACAACAGACATATCTCTAGAATGGGAATAGGTGATATCGAAGCAAAGGTCGTGTGGTATATTATTAACACATTATTCCCTCAGCGTAAAGAGCGAGCGAGTCTTATCGCGGTACAGCTTTGCTGAGATTATGTAGCTTCAGCTCTGTTGTAGGCTAGTGACTTATGGCCCCAAGCCGAAATGTCAGTAAATGCTACCTTACGTTACACCACCTACCGCCGCAGAGGCGGGAGCAACGTCCGTGATTCCTAAGCCGCAGAAGTGCAGGAACATCGGAGTTATTTATGGGACTTTGCTCCACCATCACTCCTCCCTTTCTACATACATCGTCAAGTGCAACCTTCCCCTCCATACACTTGAATACTTTTTTTCCCTTACTGACTTAATCCCTACGACCTCTCCGAAGCACAGGCATAGCCGTTTAGAATCTGTGTATCTTTATACCCCGCATAATGGGTCTCCCACACGATCACTCCATGCAAGGAGCCACTGAAGTATTGACGGCAATCGCTGCCTCTATTGAAGGTTTTACTCGACAAGGTCCTGGAGCACGAGAGGAATTGCTTTCACTAGCCCGTCAATTGACCGTCGCCCTCGAGACGCCAAGTGAAACCATCCAGAGAATCGGCTGCGCAGAAGTATGTGACAGTATACGGTTCTACAAGCCTGAAATACTGACAGTGTTTAGCCTGCCGCATTTGCAGCAATTCGAATGGCAGTCGACTTGAAAATTTTCGACAAGCTCGAAAAAGCAGACGGTGCTTCTGTGAGCACTTCGGAGCTTGCAAAAGCGACTGGCGCGGACGCCTCACTGATTGGTACGCTCCCTGTCTTCACGGTTGCTATTCTTGTATACTACTCCTAGCTGCCTGCAACAAGTCCTGAACATTCGAATAGCTCGGACCATGAAGCATCTCTCCGCCATGAGTATCATCACAGAAGCGAACGCGGATAAGTTCGCTTCTACTCCTTTCTCAAAAGCATTGACCGTCCCAAAGTATCGCGACGGGATAAGCTATCTGTTTGCAAGTCCCGTTACCAGTCGTGCTCTAAGCTAATCTTGGTGAAGCTTCGATGTCGCCGGACCATCTTTTGATGGGATACCTGCATATCTGGAGAAAACGAATTACCAAAACCCCGGAGACATCGCAGACGGTCCGTTCCAGTTCGCGCACAATACCAAGAACCCTTTCTTCATATGGCTAGCGGAGCACCCTGAGCATTTCGAGCGCTTCAACAACTACATGAGTGGGTATCGCCAGGGAAAGCATAGCTGGATGGACGAAGGCTTTTATCCTGTGGAAGCCCGACTGAGCCAAGGTATCAAAGATGCTGGAGATAACTTCTTCCTCGTCGATGTTGGAGGCGGCATCGGTCATGACCTTCAGGAACTCAAGACAAAGCATCCCAATATCTCAGGCCGTCTGGTACTACAAGACCAGCCAAGCGTGATTGATCAAATAAGCCAAGCTCCAGCTGGCATCGAAATGACTGTTCACGACTTCTTCACGCCGCAGCCTATCAAAGGTACGTCAAGGGCAGAGTTTGAGACGCGAAACTAAACGACTGATAACCATACAGGCGCCAGAGCATACTACCTCCACTCCGTCCTTCACGACTGGGACAATGCATCCTGTCTTAAAATCTTAAGCAACATCGTTCCAGCCATGCAAATAGGCTACTCCAAGCTGCTCATCAATGAAAACGTTGTTCCCGATTTTGGAGCCATGTCATCGATTACCTCGATGGATTGGCTTATGATGGCTTTGGGTGCGGTGAAAGAACGAACGGAGAAGCAGTGGCGAACGTTGCTTGGAGAGGCAGGGTTGAAGGTGGTAGGGATCTGGACTTACGAGCAGGGTACGGAGAGCTTAATCGAGGCGGAGATTGATGGTTAGACTACATGTAAAACGAGTTGGCGTGGACTCTTGCGGGTAGGTTCGTCAAGTATTCTTGTTTACTACTCCAGTCGGACTCATTCAGATTTATAAAAGCCTCTAGAGACTTTAATAAAGCAATGAATCATCTAACAAGCCTCGAAGGGAGCTAAACGTGTACAGTGTCAAAATAATTTCTCGCTCCCATAATGTAGCATGAGGATTTGCCTACCGATACTTCGATCCTCAGCTCTGTCTGACCGCATTCATTGTCAGAATTGATATGCCACCCCAACCAACTTCGCTTTTCCACTTAGCTTTGGTCACTAGTAAAGGATAAATCACCCTCAACTGCATCCCAATTGTTGCCAACTGAGTAGTCGCGTCGGTGTACGCTCGCGCGACGTGGGTGAGGGGTCGCGCGAGATCCTGGGTGCTGCCTGGATGCTGGCGCCCCATGCAGCGTGGGGGAAATTAGCGTGTGCAGTTTCAATGCGATTGGCCTGCTGCAAGACCCTGACCCCGACCCCACGACTTGGCCCGGAGCTAGCCCAGAAAAGGTAGGATAGTCTTGTCGTCTTCTGATATTGTTTTGCTACTATGGGGGCACGCTACCTACCCAAGTCGAGTAGTACTGTACTTTATTTCACAATTGCTTTCGCTTAGTAGTTGATCTAGATGCTTAGTCCTCTGAGCACTCCTCTAGTGCCCAAGAGCATGGAGATACAAAGCGAATGATAGTGCTTGATAGACTGTCGTCCTCAGTAGGAGCTCTCCAACTGAAGTGCAATGATATAGGCTAGATAGGCCGCTAAAATCAACTGAATCGCCGTACAAAGCGTCAATAATGTCGCTACAGTCCTCTCCATCTAGGTCGGAGTCCCAAGCCTCCAACATACCCTCGATATATGATACCTACCTTTGCAGAGAGCCGGCAGACGATGTGCCTCTTCTCATACGAAATGGCCCAGATGAATATACGGCTTCAATGCGGACCCTGCAAAGGTCGGCAGACTACTTTGCAGACAGAGATCAGGTTCGCTCTGTTGAGAGACTGCAGTTAGAGATGGCTAGGGTACATATGAAAAACGAGCAATGGGAGAGGGCTGCTAGGGTTTTGACGCCACTCTGGCAGACCTTGAGTTGGAGGAAAGCAGGTTGGTGGCAGATGCTCGAGGAAGTTAATTGGGCTTTAAGAGATTGTGCCACTCGGATCCGAAACTTGGAGACTCTGATCGCCGTAAATTGGGAGCTATTGAACACTTGTGAGCATGATCTTTCGTCCTCGTATAAACCTGTCTGACTTGGCTTCAGCCCTGACACCAAGGCAGGAGTGGGACTATGATTTCTCGCGAACGCTAGAGCCCCTACGATCAGTGAATCCAAGACCCAGATCTGTTATACGAGCAGATAATATATTATCTTGCAGTAAGTCCTGCCGAAGCGTTAGCTGCACCCTCATCAATCTTTGCACCTCGCTCAAGACTTTTCGTATCAATAATAGGCTGCAAGCCAATCAAGTAGGCTGTCCTGGAGCGAAGATAAAACGTGCTGAGACTTTATCATATTTGAGCTCCGACAGTTTTCTTTTCCGCTGAAATTGTATTGCCATGGTTAACATCAATCTCATTACCACTTTCTCTGACCACTTGTTCTTCCACGATCGCCGGTAACCCTTACTATGTCTCACATACTAATATATAGTGCAGTCTCAGCGACTTTCGCATTCAGCGCTTTGGAAGGAAAGGTCGGCGAAGGTTTGCAGTCACAATTGGTCATCACTTCTCGAGCCCACAAGTCCTCGGGCCTGATCACCCTCTCACACGTAAAGGTAGCCTTTGAAGAGAATTTGAAGAACCTGACTATTCAGCATAAGCCGGACGCGAACCTAAAGGCCGGCACAGCTGACGATCGGATCCACTTATATCAAGTGTCTTTACAAAAGACCTCCCCAATTGCATCATCATCCTCTTCAAGTTCAGATACTCCGAAAGCCAATCATCTTGCCGACGATTTGGTGGGATCGGCCGATTTAAGAGTTTCACCCGGTGTTACCAAGATTTTCTCCCTCGTTCACATTCCTCGTGAAGCTGGAGACGTTGAAGTTGCTAGTGTCACCTTGTGCGTTAAGGAAGCCGAATTTGACCTTGAAATCCTAGTCACAGAGGATGAGCAGATGCACCAACGAATGTTGTGGCTTGAAGGCGGGCCAGGTCTCACGCAGAAGTTGCTGAAAAATGGACGCAGTAACGCTGTGACAATTCTACCCAAACCACCAAAGATACGTTTAGAGAGCCACGATGTCAAGCCAATATATTTCGCGAATGAAAACATCGCCCTAGACTTACAGATCACCAACGAAGAGCAGGAGGAAGCTAATGTTGTCTTGGATGCTAGGCTTTTGGGACCTTCAGGAGCATTGCCGAGGATTACGTGGACTTCGAGTGGGGAAGATCGTGGATTTGATACAGATCCCATGACGGAAACTCCCCTAGACCAGAAAATAGACCAGAAGAACGATATCTCTGCCTCAAAGGCTATCGGAAAACTTGCGTCATCGTCACATCAAGGACACGGTTTATCTATACAAGCGACATCCGACGCAGCTGAACATATTCTGGAGGTTCGAGCGCGGTATCATCTTCTCTCGGACTCAGCTACACCTATCTCCAAATCTCTCTCAATCACTTTGATTGTGGTTCTACCATTCGAAATTACCTACAGCTTCACGCCAATGATACATCCTGAACCATGGCCAAACTACTTTGATGTCAACGAGCCTAACCCTGATGGCGATACTAGAGGAGACAAGTTCGTAATTGGAATTATTCAGCGATGGTTCCTCACATCAAGAATATGTTCTCTGGCCGACATTACTTTACGTATTGAAAGCGTGGACTTAACAATGCTTGAAATTCACGAGTCAGCCATATGCAAGATCTCTCCAGATGCTGAAACTATCTCCCACTTGTCGCTGATATCTCCTAAAGAATTCCAGGAGCATAGCTTCGTCTTGGACGTCCAGCAAACAGATATAGAAGACCGACGATCAACCTTCGTGGATCTTCAAGTGGAGGTCAGATGGCGTCGAGATGATCCAATGAGCTCTTCCATAATCACCCGCTTTACAGTGCCAGAATTGATTGTACCATTTGGCGAGCCTCGAGTTCTGGCTACGGCACGGCAAGGAGAGTTGCCTCCAGGCATAATACATCTTGACTATATCGTTGAGAATCCATCGATTTATCCTCTCACGTTCAATCTAACTATGGAGACCAGCGAAGAGTTCGCCTTCAGCGGAGCTAAAAATGTGGCGATGGAGCTTTTGCCAATCAGCCGGCATGCCGTTCGTTACAGTCTCATGCCTTTAGTGAAAGGGGTCTGGATCAGTCCTCATTTCCGAGTGTACGATACTCACTTCCACAAAACTCTTAAGGTGAATGCAACAGAGGGCATGAGAAGCGATAAGAAAGGAATATCAGTCTGGATTGATGACGACAGCTGAAGTGATTAGTTGACTGCTGAGCTGGGGACTAAGACATGCCATTAGCCGGGCTCGCAAAGCATCTGGCTTGATACACCCGTATCCCAGTACAGTCTCGGACGTGGTAATATCAAGAACCTTGAACCTGGAGCGAATGGTTGGAATGTGCCAAGATCGGCTTAAATAAGTCGCGGCTCAAATCATCCAAATCTACAGGAGCTCAGAGATGTCGTTTTCGCTTTAGAAAGCAGATAAATCCAATCACTCCAAAAGCTACGTAAACCCTTGCCAGTGTGGTGTCTGGTCCATCCCGTCGTTCTATCATGCTCATATGGTGATGGAATACGCAATCGGAGTCGGTAGTTACACCTCGAAAAAGTCAAATAAAGTATGACTGAGTATCACTGCGGTGGGCTTTTAGCAAATCAGCTCAGCATCCTCAGGAGCTGGAATAGGAATGGTTCAGGATAGACTACCCCAGCCTAGCGATCGGAACAATTCGCCTGTCTGAGAAGATCAATGTGATGGAGTCGATGCAAGATTGCATGATGTTTCCATGATAGAGAGTAACAAGGGAATGAACGACGCTTGTTGGTTTTGCAAGTATAGTACACCATTTCACAAGGTTGACACAACTCCTATTACATTCACCACCATGACACGGGGGCCATTAGCATCTCGATGTGAACCTTTCACAACGAAGGCAACATCGAGACCAAGGCTTGAAATTGCTTTACCACCCACGCGTCGATGCCCGAACAGCCTCTATTCTGAATGCAAAGCCATGATATGCTTGCCGGGGCCATGCCTGAAAATCCCCTTGAGCAATCGAGGCAATATATGACTCCTGACGCTCGAAACTCAAACAGGCTTGCCGTGGGGCTGTAGAGAGACAAGTATTGAGGGCGTTCTGTTATGATTTGTCTTGGGAGGGAACTGTAAATCGCTGAACAAGAACCTCACCCTTTTCCCATCTGCCATCGCACTCGTTCCCCTGTACACCAGGCGCCAGCCTAATCCGAAGTCTCTAGTAGCATCTCTTACTTTTTGTCCCTAATTTCTACCTCGTACATAAACACAGCCCATGGTGGAGAAGATCATGCTACGCTGAGCTAGGCCAGCATGAAGGCTTGGCAGCTACCTGTTCTTTTGGTCGACCCAGTCTGCGACAAGCCTAACGTTTTCCGAGTCTGCTCTGCCCATGACAACCTTTATCGGGCTACTCAATCGGTATCTTTCCGCTCCATGCGGTAACGATCGACGAGTGTTGATGTTGTTGAAATGGCAAAAGTTGCCAAGACGCTTGAATCAGCTTATTATGGTATTTGTAGTATATTTCAACAGATGTGGCTCTTCGATCTGGTTTCGGCAATCGAGGATCTAGCGCTTGAGCTGGTCCTGCAGACAGATCGTACTTTGGCATGTGAAGTATGAAGTACTGATGGAAACCCTTTCAGATATGCATACCATTCGTCAGAATCAGGTTTGAGACTTGGATGAACGTCTACCCTTGAAATATACATATATAGGTTTCGATACATGTAAATTTTCCTTGGAAACAGCTGGTATTCTATTCTACTTTAGAACTAGAATAGCACAATAGATAGATCTTGCCAAGGCGGGACAATCAACCTGCTGCATGCCAGAGCAGTATCCAAACAGCACTCACGGACCATCGGATGCCCAAGCCTGATTGCACGTCTCGAATGGGCTTGGATGCTTGCACGCTCCCTGCAGCGGCTTTATGTCTGGGTTACTGGGCTACCCCATCGCTATATGTCGGCCAAGGTCTCATCGTTCACCGAGCTATGGCTTAGACGCTAGTCCACGTGGGACGATCAGGTCAATGACCAATACAATATACTCCGTTCAGGGACTGAAAGGATAAGTACCAGCGTGTCTCCTTACTTGTTTTCTTCCGAGCTCCAATCGCTGTCACCAAACAATCTAACGAGCAGTACTTGGATCACCATGCGTGTACTGCCTCACTACCTGGCAACTGCAAGTCTAATGGCTCGAGCTCTGAGCCAAACGCCCCCAGGCACTCTCCCATCTACCAATAGCACTTTGGCAGTCACCTATGGCTCTACTCAAGTCACCCCGGGCATTGAGCTCCCATTGACCCGCAAGCCCCCCCCAGTCTACTCTCTAGCATCTATCCACTAACATCTTCAACAGAAGTCAAGACCTTCCCAACCATCACCTTCCCTTCCTCCACAAACCGAACATATCAGCTTCTGATGATCGACCTCTCAATAAACAGCGCTACTCTGAACACCTCGAAGCTTGTCCCTGGCATTCAAGTCCCATTGGCTCCTGGTATATCCGCTGGCCGTACAACCCGCCTCCACTACTGGCAGACCGGTCTCACCTTTTCCCCCAACGGCACCGTCGTAAATACTACATCACCCATCGCTTTCTACCAGCCGCCAGCGCCGCCAGCCGGAGACATAGCCCATACATACGTCTTCTATATTTTCGAGCAGCAAGCCGGTTTCGCGCCACCTCCTGCCGGCAACCCGTTCAGCCAGGCTCTTGTGAACGAGGGTATGAATAGGCTCAGCTTCGATCTCAATCATTTGGCTGGGGAGAAGGGTGTTGGGCCTCTGGTTGGAGCGAACTACTTTGTGGCACAGAACCGCGCTGGAACTGCCCGGCCAACTGGAACTGGTACCGGAAGCGTCTCATCGCCTACCGCTATCCCATTTCTGGGCGGCGCAGATCGTCGTACTCTGGGATTTGCTGGAGCTGTCGTCACTACCCTCGCCATCGCCCTTGCGTTTTCGTGGTCTACTTAGGAGCTCGTTATCGCAACATCGGTTGCCATAGGACTAATACTCATTGGAGTCTTGACGTCCCAAGATCTTGTGGAATTTCAGGATATATGTATCCAAACTCGGGAGCATGGAAATACGACAGTCCAGTAGTAGCCAGAGAGCAACTTGTATAAAAGACCATAATTCACACTACCTTAATCATCTAATAAATTCCATCAAACACCACTCCTTCCCCCACTCTCTCTCTCTCTCTCAGAGCTACAATCAATTGTCCACCTTCCCAACCCATCAATACTCCATAACCGCTAAACAAACAACTCACAAGCTACCTATCTCGTCCATCACCACGATCCAACTCCATCACTTCCCCCTAAAACCATCAACCTCCAGAATCCATTTATCCCAAGATACTTCATTGTTCATGAACCTACTCCACTCGCACCTGTACAGAATTCCGCATCCCCCGCCCTTCCATCCTCGACTTTCTACTCAAATAGCACTAGAACCCCCAAACCCCTCGCCTCCTTATGCGCAAGTCCCATCCATCTTTTCTACCCACCCCACCTTCATCCTCCCCTCCCAAAACCCACCCCTCCACCGTCCGCACCTCCTCCCAAAAAAATGCACACCACAACTTAGCATACTCTACCTAGCCCATCTCCAAAATAAAACCCTAGTCCCATAATCCTTCCGTTTACTAAATCCAACCCCAAACCCACTCCCGACCTCTATAAACCTCTTCATCTGTTCGTTCATTCGATCATGTCACCCGTGTAAATACGGGCATTGGAGGTTGGAGGTTGTTGGGGGGGAAACCCCGTTTGTTGTTGGTTGTGTTACTCTATGGGAAGGGGAAGGGGAAGGAAGGGGAAGGAAGGAAGGGAGGGAGGGATAGTTGAGGGATTAAATATAGGTGGAAGAGAGTGCAGAGTATAAATTGTAAATTATAAATTATAAGTAAGATAGTAGTAAGATAGTAGTAGGATAGAGGTAGATGATTACCTAGATTGGATAGGTGCGTGCGATGGCGGTGGATGTTGGTGGAATTGCGTAGGTGTTGGCGTTTCCTATTGGTAGAAATAAAGGTATTGATGAATCGAAAGGTGGAGGGATTAGTGATGGTTTATATATGGGTAGGTTGATGGGTTGGGGGGATGGGGAATGGGTGGATGGATGAAGGGATAGATGAGGCGGTGGATGGATGAAGGGATAGATGAAGGGGATAGGTTGGTGGGGGGATAGATGAAGGGGATAGACGAAGGGATGGTTCAAATAGGGATGGATGAAGGGGATAGTGTTCATTGTTAACAGGGCAGACTTGGGATAGTTACCACATGGGCTGTGATGATGAGATTGCCGAGATGTTCGAGGATAGAATATCTATTCTATTCTATTATATTGGGTGGAGATCGGATGAATCGAAGATCCCTTCCTCACCACTGGGACAGCGCGGACATGTTCTAATCCGCCTCGGCACGAAACTCCGTGTCACAAGTGGGAACAGGTTTTCGTGATGGGATTTCACACTTCAAGTATGATCAAACGTGGGGCACGGATGTTAATGAGAGACTGGTTTGATTTTGGTATCTGGAGCTGCAATGATACATATATCCCATGTCAAGAAAACAACTGCAACTCGTGCCATAAAGAAAGTAGTAGAGAATCATCAAGCCACGAGTCGATCCATTCCTCGAGAGAACAGAGACGTCAGAACCGGCCGTCGAGAAAAGGAAACCCGCCAAGGTGCCACTGAGAGCAATGTCTGGCGGCAATGAATCAAAGAAACGACATATATAAAGGAAAAGCCCCCGTCACCCTCCCCTCTCCCATATTCCCTCGACCGACAACATCGTAGCCTAATTCCTACCAAAGCTCAGCTGCTGATCTCTTAATGGTGGTACCTCAACCCCAATGTACCATGAACATCGCGAATACACATACGCTTTCTCTTCTTCGATGGGGTCGATGATCGTTGTCATTCTCGGTGACCCATGCCCAGAGCGATGCCCTTCCAACGTTCCACCTCCGCCTCCAAGTCGTTGACCTGACTGACCAAAGCCTCTGTTCGCTCCATTCGCTTCTCTCGTGACTTCCGGGCCGCTAAGGTGTTTCGTGCGCGCTTGACTGCGATGGTGTCTGAAGGATCCTCGACTGTAATGGCTGGCAGGGGTTTGTCTCTCCGCCTTGGAGCGACGCCGGCGGTGAAAGAATGGCGGCCTTGGTGGGAAGACCTTGAGCTTGTCTGACCGGGCGAGGAATCATTGCGAGACATCTTTGGGGCGACATGAGATGTTGTCGGGCTAGTGATGGTGTTGGAGACTAGAACCTCGCGTTCTGGCTCTTGGATCTCGCCGAAGAGGGATGGCCACTTGTCTGGGTCGTCATCGGGCGATAGGTTGTCCATGAATAGCGGCGAGGTCTCGCAGCTATTGGCTGTATAAGGGGACTCCCAAGTAGAGGTGCCAGGTGTGGTCATTTCGGTGAAGGCTCCTGATGGAGGTGCAGACATGCTATCAACCATGATTTCTGTCGGGGAGACCGTCGATGCCTGCCCCGGCGCCGGTTCGTTGATGGCTTCGAAGTGGTTGGTAAAAATGTTCAAGGACTCGTCAAGATCATCACCGTGTGCATCCGACGTCGGAGTGAATTCACTTAGGTTGAACATAGTGTCTGAAGAGTCTGGAGATGGAGTTAGATTGGGAGATACACCTGGAACTTCCTCGAGGAAGGAGCTACCTTCAAAGTGATATGAGTGAGCCATGTTGCTATGAGGAATGTCGCCTGTGCTGTGGAAAAGAGGAACTGGAGGCCGAGATCGAGGAGATTGTTGGTGCAGGCCGACCGTTGAAGATGGTGCTGAATTTGCGTATAGGTGTGTTTGCTGACCGATAGGACTGTATTGCGTAGACGGAGACGTAGATGGAGACCTTTGGATGATGCCACTCACTCGTGGATTCTGAATGGGAGATGCAGAAGATGAGTATTGCTGAGTAGAGTTTCGTCGAAGTTGCTGACCGTTGTAGGTCGATCCAAGGAATTGATTAGGGGCTGTACGGGACGTCGCCTGCGCACGCTCGGAGTTCCCTGGAACTCGAGCTAGGTGCTGGTGAGGATTCGCTGTTGATGGGAACAGTACGAAGTCCGAGCCTTGGTCTGAGAAGTTGATTGTGTTCGATGCTGGCGTGGGAAGCCGCGGTGATTGGGGTGAGGTAAGCCATGGTGAGATATCCGTAGTGAACGACTGTAAGTCGTGTGGGGGAATGGTTGCTGTGAAGCGGGAACCTGGGCGATTGCTAGAAGCAAGTCGTTGGTTCAGAAGTCCCGGATGGGAATTCTGACGAGGAAGAGTTGAGAGGGTGGGTTGTTGGTTGTGTGAGTGTATTTTGAAGGTTGTTGAGTTGAAGTGTTATGTGGATACTTACAAGCCAGCCATATCAAATGGATGTCTTGTATGTATGTGTGGTGTGATTCAATGTGGAGTTGGAAGGAGGAAAGAGGAAAGAGGAAGTCAGGCAGACGTGGGGCATCGAGGCACTTTAATTGAGATTGGGGGGAATAATTGGAATTTGTGTGCTATCGCGCTTGGAAGCTAGCGTGGAGCTAAGCCTCTTTTGGGGGGCTGTGACTCTTACGAAGGAGCCAATCAGACTGCAGTTCAGAAGACGCCATCTGGAATTGTGGGTACTGAGGGCGGCATGTAGGGCTGAGTGAGAGTGGCTTCACTTGCAGCCTGAAGTGCGCTTTCGCTGACCTCGCCGTTACGACTGTGCTGAGGAGCCAGGCACGCCAGGCATCAAGGCCATCTCCAAGGCCACGCAACCTCCTGCTACGACGAACATGATGCACGTATTCTGCCACCAGTCAACCACAGTAAGGTAGGTAGATGAAGTACGCAATGAAGCCAATCCTTCCAGAAGACTTGACCGTGGAGCCAATCCGTAGCCAATCCACGGTCTCTCCTCCGGCTTAGGCCCGCGTAGCCCGAACCAAGATCAAAGGATGGAGGCACCCCACTCGATCCTCAAGCGACTCCGCATATCAGCTTTACCGCTTCAGCATTGGAGTCGCAGCAATTGACTTTGACTTGTGACTCACCGTTCTGGCTTAGAAATCCAAAGTGCCCGAATCCTCAACGGCTCACCGCATCTACTTTACTTTATCCTGGCGCGCCCACGGGAGGCTTGATGCGCCAAGGATGGTAGGCATGGATGCTTGGTGGAAGCCACTGATCCTGCAAAATCCGGGCTTGGTCGATGCTTGTGTGGATACAAGGAGAGACATCACCGCTCATGGAGATCACAGGCAAAACAAAACGACTTTCATTGAGTATTAGATGCTATCTGCATGATGATTTGCCCTTACGGCCGAGCGTCCAGTCCCCCAATAAGACGACTGTCGCGGGTATCGGAACACAAGGAGCTGGGTATTGAACGAAATACAGGGAGCGCGGCATGGTATCTGGTATCAGTCTAGTCCACGCCCTCACATAACACACAAAAGGAAAGAACAGAACGGGGTATTGCCAATCTGGTAATGAGCGAGTGACCAATGCAATGAGCCTAGAATGCCGTGAATGAAAATGATGTTGTCCGAGGGGATTCGTAATGGAGAACGCAGTCTGATGGATCAACGGGGTCGGTCGAGGGCTTAGGCGGCAGCGGACACTGGGGTCTGCTCGTGCGGTTGATTGATGGCATTGGAACCAACTTCGCCCTCCGACAAAACGGGCTTCTCCTCGGCTGCGCTGGGAAGCGTTGAGGCAGCAGCAGGCGTTTCTTTGGGTAGAGGGATGTCTGCCGCCTCTCTAGGGGCCGAGCTGCTGCCCTTCTGGGCCCGGCTCGCCTTTCGAAGGAGACCACCAAGTCCGCCCGAAGCTTGCTTCTTGCCCTCGCTATCGGTCAATTCATCGCCGGATGTTGTGCCCGTTCTTCGCTCTTTCTTGTTGCCCAAGGTGTTGAAGAAGGAGGAGCGACGCCTGTCGGTCGTTCCAGTGCTTGCGGCACCAGGTCTGGTCGGCTCAGTCGCTGTGGCAGAAGTCCCGTTGGCCATGGTCCCTGTAACAGGCTCAATTGGAGGCTGTGTCATAGGCGTGTCGAGCTGTGTTGCAGTGGATGGAATCGTTGCAGACTCATCTTTAACTGGCACTGCAGGAGTAGTCTCCGTCGCGGCGGGGCTCGCTGCCTCCTTCTTGCCGAACAGACCGCCGAAGATTGAAGCACGCTTGTTTGGCTTCGGAAGGGTCTCACGAGCAGCTGGGGTGGTAGCGATCTCGGGGACAACAGCGCCAGTGGACTCGGCACCGGTAGCCACCGGTGAGATATCATCGACCGCAGTGGATTTCGCTCCAGCAGGAAGGACTGGCTCGCCAACGACACGAGCAGCTGCATATTTTAGCAATGTTTGTAAATGTAGGAAGCTAGGTCACTCACCGACAGCATGAGCGTTGAAACCTGGTGTCAACCCAGTGCTCAAGGGTTCACCGACTTTCTCGAGCATCTTCTCCTCTTTAGCTTCGTCTTTCATTTCCTTCTTCTCCGCCTTCAACACAGCCTTTTCCTCTTTATGTTCGAGTTTTTCCTCATTCTTGACCTCCTTCTTGATGGCCTTATCTTCAGCTTTCTCCTCTTTCTTCTCCTCTTTCTTCATCTCTTTCTTAGCATCATGGTCCTCCTTCTTGGCTAAAAGATTCCCGAAGAGACTACTACGCTTGTTACGAGACTGGGAGCGACTTTTCTTTGTCTTCTCATCCTCATCAGATGGAGATCCGAAGCGAGTTGCTGCAGCGCCAATAGCAGCTCCGCCAACGGCAGCCTCGCCCACATGGTTGCCAGTGCCGGTCCTAGAGGTATGGTCCACGGTCGTCTTGGGGGTGCTCTCGGCAACCACGCCAGTAGGTGTGGTCGTATTCGTGTCGGCCAATGCAGGATTGGTGCTGTCGGCCTTCGTGCCTACCTTGCGCTCACGAGACTTGCTAGCCTTCTTCCCTGGCCTAGACAGGGATCTCGATGTACCAGCGGTGGCGGCAGCTGCGGGGATGCCTAGAGTGATAACATGAGCATTCGTAGCATATGGGGAGAAAAGCGTCATAGATAAGACCCACCATAGCTTTCGAGAGCGCTCTTATAGCTCGGGCTACTGATAATGCCCTGATGCGAATTCTTGGCTTCAGCTGCCTTAGTCTCCAGGGCGACAATCCAGGCATCTTTCTCTGCTTTGGTCACGGCTTGGAAATTGTGCTTATGGCCATGTAGACTGAAGCCAAAGTCATTGAAGTTACCCTTCACCACGTCGGTTATATCACCCTATAATAGAGATAGTATGTCAGCATGTGTTTAGTGACGCGTGAAATGGTATAATATCTTACCAAGTTGAAGATTCCTTGCGGATGGTCCTTGTCCTCGGCACGCTTGGCGAAAAAGAGTAGACCCTTCCCTGTCTGTTGTGCGTGTGCGGCGTTGGGATGGGCAATCTCCTTGGACTTCTCGTTCCCGAGGTACGCAGCAAGGTGCTTGTGCTCTAGCGGGGCGTCACTGAACCAGAAGTACTTCTTTGTGAAGATGAGGCCCCTAGCAAGAGAGCTCTATATTAGCAAAGGTATTATCGATAAGCAAGAGCTAAGAACTCACTTAAGACCAGGTCCCTTATAATTCAAGACACCCTCGTTGATGGGGTGAGACTCAACCATCACCTCACCGTTGTCTAGTTTCTCCTCCTTTGTGACGTTTGTGATATTAGGACCTGTAGGTGCGGCAGCAAGTGTGCCATCAGTGATTCCGGACTGGCCGAGTTCTGGTCGGCTCTCAGGTGACAATTCTGAAGTCTCCTGAGCCCGGATGGGGTCGGCGGAAGCATCGGTGGCACTCGTCACAGCAGCATTGTGCTCAGAGGCTGGGACTACCGCAGGAGTGTGCTGCATAGGTTGCTCAACTGCAGACATAGTGCTGACAGGTTGATTTAATCGTGGAGGAATCAAAGTGACGGCTGCCCCTAAGATGTTCAGTGCGCGTCCTCTGTTTACAATGAACGGAGCTTGTGTAGGTGAGGAATAACAAGGTGAACAGCAGTACCTCTGGGATACGATGTCTGAGTAAAGAGAATGTGTGGTAGCAAAGCAGATGCACCTGTGATGTAGCTGAAAGGAATTGTTTACACAAGAGATGGATGGGAAACTTTCTTCACGAACTAATAGCGGGAATTGGCGCTAGGACGAAGTAAGGACTAGCAATATCAATTAGATTGTGAACAATCTCCGATTCCCCTTGCTGGTTGGCAGTCCCAATACTGGTTATCAGCTAACACTATTGATTTCTTGATACATTACAGTCGAAAAAGGCCAAAAGTACACTTGCTTTCGTCGCAATCAAATATGACAGCGCTTAGACTGACTGGGGTTAGAACAATATCAAGGGACTGCCGAGTCCCATGACCAGCTTATCGTGCATATACATAGTAGATTTCTGACATGCATGGACGCGGTGCGCATGTGCCATGTTCCTCCCGCCACACGATTTCCCAGTAATTATCTTCCTCGAGTCTAGTTTGTCGTATTCGGCAGACTACCTTAGCCATCGCATTGACTAGTGGGACGATGCAGATATCAGGTCATGCAGATATCCCGTACGTAAATCAACACGATCGCTGTTGCGTCTGTTGTTCCATGCTACACTAGCAACTTTGATCTTTTTGATACATCGCATTTCTCCTCGAGAGAAGCGCTGGCTATACGTAGCCATAGAGCACCTTATCTCTTACCAGACCCCAAGATCCTCATATCTGCGGCTACATAACGCAGACCCCAGCCAAACACTCATCCACATTGCTTTTCCATTTACTCCTAACTCCACCGCTATGTAATAACCAAAGTCTGGTCCTTACCAATACCCTATCAGTAAATTTGTACGGTGAAGATCGTTCTCAAACGGGTCGTCCTTCGTCTCTCACCCACTCGTCAGCAGCATATACCTGAAATCACGTTAGTGAAGATCTGTAACCAGGTCTCCGGACTTACTTTGTGACTGCATCCATTCTCTCACTGGTAAGCTTCAGACTTATCTTGAGCAATTCAGTTGCGACATCCGGCTGCTTGCTTTGCATGTCTTCCCAGTTTTGAGCATCCAACACCCACGTCACACAGTCTGCGTCTGCAGTTGTTGTCGCTGTCCTTTTCGTGTCGGAGAAAAAGGGAAGCTCCCCGCAAGTCGTGCCCGCGACAATAAGCTCCGAATATTTGCCTTGTGGGTACTCATATCTTGCCTTCAGCGTACCGGTTTCGAGTAGATAGAAGCCATCAGGGTCGTCTCCTGTTTCGTAAAGTATCGTGCCGGCGGCATATTGTTTGCGGATGAAGAAGGGCACTATCCGTTCCCAGTATCCATCAGGCTTTTCAGAGACAGAGGAAAATGTCTGTAGGATCAACCGAAGAGGTTGTACGTGATCTTGCCATCTTGAGGGTGGTGCGGGGTCCTGTTGGCTTAGTGTAGTGATGGCGACCTGGTGTAGATGATGCATTCGCGGAGAGTTGTACAGGGTCTTTGAAGCCAAGGACGTGTTTGCCTGCTCAGACTTTGGAACTTCTACAAAAATGTCAGCCAAGCCCTTGTTAAATCCCAGTCAAAAACAGGCATACCAAGGAAGGTAGGGCCTGATTCAGACTCGACCTTCGGGTTCTGTTCATGATAGAAAGGTTTCAGAAGCTGATTCTCACAAAACTCCAAAGCTATATTTAAGCTCTGGAAGTATTTGATACCATCATCCCTGTCGAACAACCCAGCGCTACATAAGGGTCTACCGACCTGGCTGTCCAAGGATGACACACCGCAAATGACAAGCTGGACATCGCGTTTGTTCAGCACCCTATGGACGCGGGCGAAGGTCTCGGATGCAGAGAAATCGACGCCATCGACATTGTATAGGTCTAACACCAGATACCGAATAGGTTTATCCTGCCGAAAAGATTCGTCCACTACCGCTCGTGTTTGTTTTTCGACGTCCACAATAGTACCAAAGAAAATGAATCCTGCTAGTTTCATAACATAGATCTGTTTCCCGGCTTCTTCCAAGAACCGATGCTGAATTGGATGCCTGCGAACAGTTGAATTGGCAATACCGCCGTAAAGTTTCCCTCGAACAGCAGAAATCCGCGCTGTTTGAACAACGAAGCTAACGCAAGCCAGAACAATTCCAGCTAATATTCCGTACACAAAGTCCCAAGCACCCATGATTACAATTATGATAATAACCTGCGAGCAATAAGCTTCAAATCTCATTGTGGAAAGTCGCATTCCAGCTTACAGTGAGAAATTCAAGGCCATTAGTCTTCCCCCAAGCCCCAAATAAAGCTTCTTTGAGTAGCTCGAAGCCCAGGAAATATATTAGGGATCCTACCACCATGATAGGAATAATGCCAAGAATACCCTGCGCAGCCGTCATGACAGTGAATGTAGCGGCTGCTAATAGTACCCCAGCCGCTCGACTATCGCCTCCACTCCGCATAAACAGAACAGTGTTTGCGAATACCAGGTAGTTCTGAATTCGCATCAGTACTAGCTTTTTCCCACAGTGACTATTCTCACTGACCTGGATACTCCCACAGAGACCCGAGAGGAGATTGGAGATACCGTGCGCCATAAGTTCCCGGTCAAGATTGAGATCATCGTCTCCAGTTTGCATGGCCAAAGCCGGAATATTGATGGGGACGTGTAAAATGGCAAAGAATGTCAAAGCAAGCATAGCAGGAACAGTAGCCCCAATGGCTTTCCAGTCCATGATCCCGAACTTATAAAGTGTGTAAAAGTGGTACCATGGGACGCCAGCTTCCGGTGGCTCGAAAACCCAGCCCTTCGCTCGAAGGTCCGGCACCTTGAGCTCTGGTATGGCGGCAATGAAGAACCAGAAAATGGCAATGATGGACAGAAAGTAAACCGAGTCTGTTAAAGAATGTTTCACCCGATATTTCACGACGAAGAGTAGAAGCGCCAGGACCAAGGGTATGAGCCACAAGGCAAGTGTATCGGCCCGTATCAGGTGTTGCAGAGTTGATAAGTCAAGATGTAGCTTGCCTGGTAGCCTTGCAGACACCTCTAAGCCAGTCGCTACGAGGAACCATCCAACACCACCAACACAGCCTACAAGAATATGTTGCGGAAAAAATCCGATTAACGATCCGAGTTTGCATCTGCCTAGGACTAGGAATGTGACCCCTGTGAAAACGGTGCTTATTGTATAGGCCATAATGACGGTGGCACGGATTATGTCCTTGTGATGTTCTTTGTCCCGACCTACATGATTAACGATGGTGTATGCAATCTTGTGGAAGAACGGAACAACTTCAATCTATACATTATTAGCAGCTACCTCGGGTCACTTTCCATAATGCTCACCATCTCGGATCCTACCGCGCCTTTGAAGCCACTACCGCCAAGCGAGTATGTCAGCTGCGACACGATACAACTGACATAGAACATGGCTATTCCATCGGGGCCAAGGTCTTCGAAGATTGAATCGCCAAGGGGGAACAGAATCATCCCTACATCTTGTCAGCCAGTCGGAGGTATATTCAGATTCCATATTACCGTAGGATAGGGCATCGAGGACGTTGAGCAATAGCCCAAGTATGACTGGAGGCAGAAGGTTAGCAGGCTGACGGATGCCATACTTCCATAAATCATGCCTATTCCAGCTCCTGGGAGACCTTAAGCCTCTCGCTGCATTGGAGATACCTCCCATGGCTTGCTGGACGATAACATTTCCTTTGCTCGTCTGCGCCTCATCGTATATTTTTTGACTTTCAATGTCTTTGATGGAGCCATAGGCTGTTCGCTTTACCAGCAGTCCCGTCAATTCACCTGGCTGAGAGATGATCCCTTTACGGACAGTGACAGGATGAGACGTCGCAGTAACATCAAGTTCTTCTGAACCATCGGTATCACAGCTCTCCTCTTCCGTTGGGAGATAATTCTTCATCAATTCAGTCAGAGCGGATTCGCGGTGGGATTGCTGAGACGAGTGTAAGCTATATGGGGTTAAAAGCTCTGAGACCTCCTCAATAGGATCAGGCCTGGATGATCCATTTGACCTGCGATGAGCGAGATTGGCTTGCTCTAGCTGGCCTTCGAAGTATCCGTCGCCCCTCCTACGTACGGTTGACGAGGTATGATGCCGTGCAGGCGAGTGCTCGCTCCGACTGGAAGCTAATTCGGATAACGCTAGCGAAGCAAGTTCAGCAGTGTCTTCTCGTACACTTTGAGAGGCACTACGCGATATATCGACGGGACCTATGGATCGTAAGCACATGGTGGTGGATGATGATCGGCCATATGACGGACCATGATGTGGCTCTTGAAGCGGGTGTTGGAAATAGGATCTGGCAGGTGTCTTCTGGTTCATCGACGAAGAAAACGACATTCTTGACAACGAAGCTTCCGTTCGGTGTCGAAGCCAGCCACTGTGACGATCTTCAGTCTCTTGCTGGCTCCAATCTTGCCCAACATCGATTTGTGACCGCACATGTTCCAGGCCACGAACTCGAGCCAATTGTGAACCGCTCCTAGCTTCCCCGTCAATGCTGGGCTGACTGCCTCCCATATCAATTCCCCTACAGGCTACCCAGCCTATCCTTGGGCCGAAGCAGCCCAGCAGATACGGTACGCTCAAGTATACATATTGAATGACGAGAAGAGCAGCTGCATGGCGTTACAGCGAGCGAGCCATTGGAATCAGGCAAAGCAAAACCTGTACAGAGGAAGTGATAGGTCCAGAAAGCCAAAGGAGTGTGAAGAGAAAATGAAAGTAGCAGACATTGGGGAACCGTACCATAATTTCTGCTTGGTGGGGCGTTTGACTCACCTGGATCAGGTTAGATCCGGATAGAAATGCATCGGCGAACGTTTGACACTGTTGACAGATGCGGGGGAGGCGCAACTTGGCTACCGACAGGTCCATACCAGGACTGAGATCTTGCGCACAATAGTTATACAATATCATTATAAAATCTGTGATCTATGCACATAGTGCGCCCATATACGCCATCACACGGTCAGTGACTAGAAAATACGGTCAGCAGTCATCGAATGTGATGTCTAAACGCCTATGGAGGATGTGGAAGTCCTGACTGTACACGTCCATGTTTGGGAAAGCCTCCACAACGCTGCGTTGACATCGAAGATGAATTTGTTCTGCAGACCGGATTGGTTGGACGAAATCACACTGTTCCTCTTTAATATACATAACCCTAAAGTCCCGTAAGGTGAACCCCGCACAACGTTGCACGAGAGGCCATGCTCGATTTATGAACCACTCCATCGACGGAGAGAAAAGCATCACGCGTCAGCTCGGCACTTCGATGAAGGTAGCCTGGGCGTAGGTATCTTCCAAGTTCGGCTCGACTATCAGCTTTTTCATCTTAAGCTTGGAAGTCTCCTTGCCCCGATGTCGGCCTTCAGATGGAGCTGTCGGATTCACACCCACTTGGGCTTTGTCACAGGACAATGCCTCCTATTGAATTTCTCACCCATTTCATCCTCCCGAACACGGACATTCCACTGGGATATCCGCAGATCGATGCCGAGTCGTCCATTGGGAGTAAGATCAACCTCATTGCTAGTGAGGAAGTTGGACAACATGTGCTCTGACGTGACTCCACTCTGGGTCTACTATGAGCGAGCTTAGGATGTGTATGCTGGTTTTTCGAATTTCGATCTGATGCTTCGACAAGAACTAGGGTACGCTGGCGTCGTACATGATAATGTTGGTGTTGTGGCGAACTTGTCAAGTACTCAGCTTCTGCAAATATCCCTGAGCGATCAACCGTTCCACATCCCCTTGCCTGACATAGAATTGGCTGTTTTTCGTCAATGTGATGGCCCTGCCGTAATGATTTAGCCGATTGTTCCACCAGAGAGGCCATATAATACATCCATACCCATACTCTGTTTGGATCTCCCCAGCATCTTTCAGCACCCTTACATCGATGAAAAGGTCTTTGGGCGGCTCCAGGCTTCCCGTCAGATCAATATCTGTCCATTGCCCCTTATACGCGGCCAGCATGTCTCCATACTGCCTCACATATTCCTCCTCTTCCGGGCTCAGTGAGCTTTGGTTCCCAGCCTCACTTGCCATGCCATATCCCTCTGCATTTCCCTGTCTGCCTCCCTCTTGCTGCTCTATGTCCAAGACGTCTTTCCCGCTCCAGCACATTGCTTCAAGCTTGCCTGAGCGCACACGGTGGTAAGCTAGTAGACAACGTTTATTTCGGCGCATGCAGAGGTGGTTGACGAGGATGGAGCATGCGGTGGCCGGTTCGGCAGAGGGGTTGAAGGATCCAGAAAAGGGGGCGAGGATATTCGAAACGTCTTTGTCTAGGTCGCGAACCTCTCGTGTCAAAGCGCGGATTATCTCAACCTGGTAGGGCGGGAGATGAGTGAGTGCTTGTGTCCTTTTCGCATGCTGGACCTAAGGATGGTAAACGTCGTTGTGAGGACTGTGTACTTGGTCATACGTTCCCAACTTACAAGCTTGTAGCCCAGATCACCATACATTGGGCGGGATACTGCCCTCTACACCTCTAGCCTCACCTAAATTTGTTCTAAAGGAATCCTGCTACACAAATCCCCAGACTATTAATTATTCTACCGGGGTGCCAAGACCTCGGGCCTTCCTTCCCCCGAAAGCGAAATTCACGTGTACCGAGGACACGATTCCATTTTATTGTAATTGGAATCGTTGTTCAAGTCCATGGTTGTGATCATCGATGACGGCAGCGAATAGCTTCATAAACCCTCAATGGACCATAGTCAGACGAATCGCATGACCACAGGGAAGTTGAAATCAGACAACAAGGGGAGCAACTGCATGCTCTTCCGTCTCAAGTTGACCTACGCAGTTGACGGCAAGATCTCGATGTGGTCATGCCTAGGTGAAAATAACGAGTCAGATAGATACCACCCAGGCGGTGGCGAGAGCAATTGACATCGTGACTTGCCCACAAATAAGCAAGAAGAAAAGAATTCTTGAGCACTAATTGCAACAAACAGGGCGCTTCTAGATGCAACAAAGTTATGAAAGACAGTTTGAGTCTGGACTCATGTTACCAACGATGCATCCTAAAAGCGGAAAAACAACAGGGTATCTCTCCCTCCCACCTATATATTTCACCCAAAGCAATTGATCCAAGACTCCCGTAGCAAACCACGCCCAATGTAAGTGACCTTTCTTTTACTATCGATCCTTATTCTGATCCCACCATTCATCAGAGCCCATGTCAGCACCTCCAAGTTCATCCTCAAAATCGTTCAATCCCAGTGAGTAGTGTTCAAGTGGGAACCCTGCTGAGTGGGGCGCAGATGACACTTCCTCGGCTTTTACGGGGTGGCCGTCATCAAGGGACACTTTGTGTTGGTCTTGGTCGTAGTTCGCTAACATCGGATCTAGTTGAGTAGGCATAGACACTGCACTCATGGGCAGCCCACCGTTTTCACCTTGAAGTTCGTGGTGATAGGCTCCCGGAATACCAATGACAGGTGCGCCTGGTTGGTGGTAACCAGCTGGCAGGTCTGGTGGCTGCACGAAAACATCCTCGACATAACCATGGCCAGCATATCTTTGACCTGCCGTCTGATAGTACTGAGCTCCACCTAGCTGATTCAGACCGGTGGGTAGTGGCTTTCCAGGATTCACCATCTGGTGCGATGACGGGTTGTACATTATTGGAGCGTCATACTCATCGAGTGATGTACCACTGGGCGTATAGCTGCTCTCACGATAAGATGACCTCGCTTTCTTGGACTTAAGTGGACGACTGGACGCCCTTGGGTTGTACGCATAGTCTGATTCAAGGTCACTTTCCTCTTCTTCTGAATCTTCGCCCCTTCCTTTACGTTTGCGAGCCGCAGATTTGTTTGTCTGCGGCTGAAATTTGTAGTCTGGAAATGCTTTCGCATGATTTTCTCTTTCAAGTTTGGCCCACGCATCATACTGTTTGCGGATCTCAGGGGGCTCCATTGCCCAGCTCTCGCCCGCGAGAGACGACACAATCTGGTGATTCGCAGACTTTTGAAAGTTTCTGGCTCTGTCAGCGTACGCGGACCGGTACAGTATAAATGAATTCGATGGACGTTTCACGAATTGATCTTTTTCTGCTTCTTCTCGTCTCACGTCCAAAGACCTATTCACCCAGGCTTCCGTGTCCTTGACTGGAATGTTCTCCATGTCTTTCGTTAGCTCGCTTAATGGTCCGCTAAGTGTCTTCGGCCTTGCACCCTTAGCAGCTTTCCTTTTGGGCTTCGGCGAACTGTGGCGAGAACTCGTGTCGGTTGCCAATCGACTTTGCCTTACCGCTCGCCTTGACGGTGTTTCTTGGTCGGATTTCATGGGAGGAGGAGTGGCACTGTAGAATGCGGGATTCGGATAAAACTATGCAGAGTCAATCGCCGTTTCAATGGATGTATGCGGTCAGAATTCACCTGCTGCTGCTGCGGCTGTGAAAGAGGATGGCCGTGGTATGGACCGCCATGGTAAGGATTCACGACTGGTTGACCATATCCATTCTCGTACCCGTCAGTACCAAAAGTTGATTGTGGGAAAGACAAGCTGACTCACGTATTGCACCTCCTCAAGTAGGTTACCGTGGTCATTATACACGAATCGTTTCTCGCCATATTGATCAAGGTACCATTGACCCTCCAACTCTGGCTCTGGAGTATTGTACAATGCCGTCGACCTAGACTGCGTGTATGGACTGTTCCCTAAAAGCTGTGATCCCGATAGGGGTTGGCTTCCAGCATTGTGTTGTAGCAATTGATGGAAGTCATCGTGCAGCTCGGTGCCATCGACGTCTGGAGGTGTAGGAGGCGCCATCTTCCCAAATGACATGATCGTCTTGTGCCAGCCTGGAAAAAAAGCTTTAATGCTGACGCTGCTATGACCGGTAAGGTCCGAAGATTGGTCGCCGAGGTGTGTGGCTTTGTTGACCGTATGTTGCTGACAGGCAGAATTGTCTGTTGGAGTGAGGTCAATGCGAGGACCTCAATGACCAGAGGTTCTGTCCTTTTGTCCCTTGGATCGTGGTCTTGTAGCCTTGGACTTTGTTGCTGATTAGTTGTGTATTTGGTCACCGCGCTTACCCACTGGCTTCTAGAAGACTACGAGGGTATGCCCATCTGACACGATTCCAGAGCCAGGCTTCCAAAAGAGAAAAAGGAGGGGCTGGCGAGGTAGCAGTCTCCTCATGAAGTGACCATGGAGCGACTGCGCCTAATGCAGCGACTTAGATTTGGTCTCACCTCCAACGATTTCCGATTGCGGAACCAGGAAGCTGCAGCTCCAGGCGCCAGCAAGACCTGCAAAAGGGATTCTGGAAGGTGTATTTTCCTAAAACGGCGATGTTTTCTATACACCAATCTCTTTGTCTGATGCACCGCTGCTGGATTGCAGCAGAGAGAACGCAGTTACCGTCCTTGCTGGCTTGAGTGGCATTTCTTTGTTCTTCAGCAAACTGTGCGTCGCAAAGATGGCGAAGGTCTGAGGTATACACTCAGTACGTTCAGATTGCATATTGCACTGCTGCCCAGAACACAGCCTTCCTGATCATCTACGACATTATCATGACCCAATCTGGGACCAATCATCCTTCACCTCAAGACATATAGAAAAGAGATCAGGAGCCAAAGTATGAAATCGACATCATCCAATCACCGCATTCAGCGGTGAGTGCTTTGGTACTTTCTTTGGGGTTGGGAGTGACCCAGAACGGAGTCCTACTCTACTAGTGCTGCGCTAGCCGCACAGAGAAGACTCACGCTGGGCTTCACCCCTACGACAAGCCCCATAGTGTGCAGAGGGAAGACGAGAAAGGCTAAGAAGCGCTTTCTCATGTCTCCTATACCAGAATGCAAACGCCTGTGATACTGTTGGGATTACATCCTGTGTGATTTTGACGCATCCACAGTCTATCAATCTGAAGTATATATGGATTGGTCCTGTGCTCGAAGGGTGCACATTCCTAGCGTCTTGATGCATATAACAGCGCTGCTCATCGACGCGGCTGTCACAGGAGATCTAAAGTCTGAAAGCAGGTAAGGAATATCTCCGATACGCTGAGCAAGCCGCCCTACGAGTGGGTATTGCCGCTAATGCAGATATGCGAACTAGGACAGGGTCCAAGGCGGATAACAGCAGATTAGGTCTAGACGTTCAAGGATGGTGCAGGTATATATGGACGTCCAATGCTCACTACGGACGTCCAATGTTCACTATGGACCACCATGACGGTCTCACGCGAGCTTCTGACTCGAGGCCAGGCTCGAATGTACGACGTCCTTACGCCAATGTGGTGTCGAGTTCGTCGATTCCAAATAAGAAGCTGGGATTGTCCCGGGCAGCTGATTGATCGGACAGGCAGATCATGTTAGCTTGATAGCCCACGAGAACCCGTTACCAGCTTTTGGACGTGGCTCGGGCCTCTAGATCCCCACCATTGGGCAAGGCGAATCCGGCAAAACTTTACCCTGCCAACGGGGATTCCGCCTGGAATGTGAGCAGCCACGCTAGGCCAAAGACGTTGACCTTGCCTTTGAAAGCCTTTTGCCTCGGATCATACCTTACGGCGTGACAATAAAATGCGTTCATGTAAAATTCGACTTGCTTGTTCGCAAGATCTTCCTGCCGCCCTTCGCTTCGACTTTTCCATATTATATTTTCTACGGACAAGGAGCTTGATTCGTACGGAGATCTTCAGCCACGACTCCCAGAACCATGGTTTCCTCCGCCTCAAAGTGAATTGCACGGATCATAACACTGGGAATTAGCGGATATGTTCCGTCTTCCTACTCAATGCTACATCCACGGCATACAGATTGTGGTTCTTGTTGATGGTAACCCAACAGCGTTGAATCAGAGCGAAAGACTGTCGCGGCTTGCTCGTATTCGACATGGCTCAATTGCAAGGCCTCTTGCTCTTTCGATGTGGCTGTAACGCAAAGCTCGTTGCATCAATTGGGAGTAGGAATAATCTGAGGCTGAATGGTCTTGGATGTGATACGAAATGGGAAGTCCCATGTTGCACAATATGAATCATTTCAGAAAGGGCATGTCGAGTCATCAACTATCACTGATCACAATCGCTTATGGTTGTAAGAATATAAAATGGAGTTGGTCAAGGGACTGGCATTAGGTACTTAGGTTATTTATCGATACCTTATTTGAACAATCAAGATGTAGTTGCAGCATCCTAGTCCTGCTCCCATGATCAAATTTAGCAACTATCACAGTGTAATTTCCGGACGGCCAGGCCGATAGTTCTAGTAAGTTAGCTATCAATATTCTATAGATGAGGAAGTGTTCTCATACATGAGAAATTATGAGCAAGGGAGGCTGATGTAGTTATACCCTAGGTAAATCTACTTATGAGAACAATACCTAAGGTAGATCTAGATGTCTTGGCGGTCTACTGATTAGAGTTGTAGTTGTAGTCAACCGTAGGATACACTTCAAGACTCAAACAATGTGGGCGCCCTTCCTACAGATTTGATTCCATTACCACTTTTCTCGTTCAACCGTTACAGAAGTGACATACTGGACTGCGAGCCAAATACCAGTCGACTACAAGTGCACGCCATAGCCAATCAGCACATACCAGAGTCAAGCTTCTCCAGGGCTGAATCTGTTGAAGTGCCATCCTGCACCTCCTTCGTCTACTCAGCCTTGATCCACCATTTCTTCACAACGCAATCCGAAGCTTGAGGCACACGAGCATCTTTCAAGGCGGTATTGGAGACCAACCATAAGAGTCCTACAAGAGGGTTCGGCCATCGTGCTTCAAGATGGCCGCTCAAGCTGCTTTGATCGCGGAGACCATCGCTAGCATGAACCAGGCTCTTGCCCGATATCAAGACGGTAAGTCTTTCCTACGACGGCATCATGACATACGCGAAACTCACCCTCTGCTCACCGCAGCCTCCGATTCAGACGAACAATATATGCAACCTTCGAACCGTGGGAACAAGCTCAAGCGCAAGGTGCATAATATAGAAGACAGGCACTCGGGCCGATCAAGAGGGCTCAAAAGACATAAAAGGGTGAGTTATCCAATCCTACCTATAACAGTGATGAACACACTGACGCAAACCTGCTAGGGCGTTGAGCACGCCGGCTATTACAGGGATATACTGCGACCCAACCCCAAGCGTTACGACCAGGATGGAGACGAACTTGCCGATAGCGATGTAGACGAGGACGCTGATGCACGAGCTGCAGAAGAGAACCCATATGCTGAGATCCAACTAGAAAGTGAGATTCATTGTCCATAGTCCACCTACCTTCCTACCTAACGGAGTCATCGTTAGATTTACTCATGCCCTTGACGTCTCCGGCAAGGCTTCCAAAGCACCCTTCATCATCTATCGCATATACCTCACCCATTTTGACCAATATGGCACAGCACGCCTGTGAGATGGTACAGCGTGAGAGGAAGACTTTGGCAGGTGCCAAGCGTTTGATGACGAAGCTACGAGGAGATGAGACATGGGTTCCTTGTGAGCTTATGTGTTCTCCAAAGGACGAGGCAATATTCGGTACAGAGAAGCTGTACAATAGTCTCGCTTCAAAGAGAACGGTCCCCGGGTCTAATGGAGTCGCAGCGCGGAGCCTCGTCAACGGGAGTGATGCTAGCTTGTCAGGCTCTCCTAAAAGTTCTCCAAGCAGAACGGAGCTTGGGTCTGCTAGTGAGACCATTACCGGAACTCACGAAGATTCTGCTATAGAGGTCACCGTTAATGTTTCGAAAGCAAATAACAATGAGACCGTGCGTTCGGAAGAGCCCTTAGTGATAAGACGGATGGGAACGGAAGATAGAGAGGCAATCGAAGCATCTGATATAGGAATGCTAGACGGCAATATATTAGGAAAGGTTCCCTCAGAAGAGATGTCAGAGATCCCAGAGCCCACAAACCAAGCTCTTGATGGCGAAGGAGAGATACTTAAACCCACGATTTCATTCATGACGGAACGTCGATCAATAGTTCATGTGGAACCAGACATCAAAGAGTTCGCAGTCAAGGGCGAGGACGTCAACGGCGATGCAGCTCTATCCCCAACACCGAATGATGGCAGTACTGGACATGGTCCTGAACTCGAAATAGCTGCTGACAGTGAAACGATGGACCGTATTGAGAATCTGGATGCAGAAGAACCTGCAGAAGAGGTAGCGATGGACGGCATCGAAGAGGAAAATGCAATCAAACCTGAACCCCGTCGTATGCGAACGCGAGCGCAAGCTCATGCAGCTTCGGAGCCAACAGCATCCTCACGTACCGAGTCTCCAGACTCAATTCCTCCCGAGGTCCACCCCCTTTTCAAGATACCAGAAAAAGCGACTCCAGATAAAGACTTTGGCCTTCCGCCCGACGAGGCCGAAGAGACACGTCGTCTACTCACCATGTACGTACAGAAGCAGGAGGAGGTCTGTCGTGGCGCAGGAAAGCTGTACGGAGATTTACTGCGGGCAGATCGGCAGAGGGGCACGGTCTTCAGATGGTGCAAGGCAGAAGGTCACGTGGGTGAGATGAGTGATGGTGAGGATTGGTATGACAAGGAAGAATGGGGTTTGGAAGAGGACCTCGAGAAGGGACACAACGATGAGGAAGGGGACAACAGCGCGATTCAAGGAAGAAAGCCGAGGAGACGGGCATGAGCAATGAACCCTAGAGGACATGTGCTATGCTATATGAGACTCTAAAAGACTCATGAGAACAGCAGTACCCGAGAAATGATCGTTGTATCAATGTATCGTATCATAATCTACGACCTTGGTGCCGCTTCAAAAAAACTGCACTCCGACGTCATCGCGCCAAGACGAAGCCTGAAAATCACAACGCGCGAATCGATAGACCACCAACTGCTGTACGCAACATCTTGTCCCAACTGGACTTTCCAGATTGCCCAAGATGTATCAAATAGCTGGCATTCCGATTGACTTTTCTCAAAAATCCCTACTCTGTAAGTCATCAATTGCCAATCACCCATACCAGACTGCTAAACCTCCCTCCCAGTTTCCGCCCTGGCCATCGCATTCAACCCCACATTCTGGAAGTAAGTCGACCGACCCCTTCCCCCATTGTATATCCCTTCCAATAACAACAACAACAAAAACCAATACCCTCCTACTAACATAATCCGCCCAGCATCGTCGCCCGCAGCGGTACCCGACCCCTTCGAACAACCCCCCCGCACCAAGAGGAAGACGCCCACTAACACCCACCGCCCAAACCGCAGAATACCACAACAAGACCCTCACCCGCCTCTTCAACGGCAACTCCCTCCGAGCCTGCTACGCCCTCGCCCTCACAATCTTCTCCCTCGGTCTCTTCCGCGATGCCCTGTACCTCCCCCCCCCTCCCAATCCCCACCCCCCAACTAACCCCCTCCACCACACAGCTACGAACGCGCCCTCCGCCACCAACCCCTCCACCCCCTCTTCCACCACCCCGACCTCGCCTACCTCCTCCTCTTAACCGGCAACACCCTCGTCCTAGCCTCCTACCACGCCCTCGGCATAACAGGCACCTTCCTCGGCGACTACTTCGGCATCCTCATGGACGCACCCGTCACGAAGTTCCCGTTTAGCATAACGAGCGCGCCAATGTATTGGGGGAGCACGATGAGTTTTTTGGGGACGGCGCTGCTTTATGGGAGGCCGGCGGGGGTGCTGTTGAGTTTGGAGGTTGCGGGGGTTTATGCGTTGGCGTTGCGGTTTGAGGATCCGTTTACGGGGATGATTTATCGGAAGAGGGGGGAGGGGGAGGGGAAGAAGGTGATGTGATGGGATGGGATGCGTGTTGGGTTTGGGGTGGGGGCGGTGATGGGGTTTGATGGGAAAGGGGAATGGTCGATTCAACATTGACAAGGTCGAAAATGTGGTTTATTTATGCGTTGCGTTATATACCATGCATGGCGGTGATCTCGCATATTCTTCACAATAAGCGACGCATTATATTTACAACATAGATACATCGCTCGCTTGAATTACACCCCCAGTTCTACTTATGAAACAGCGCTTCGAATCGACTGTGAATCTATACGCAACAGAGTGATGGATCTTCGTCCTCGGCGCTGATGGGCCTTGATCATGGAACATCATAGCCTCAACAAAATACATCGAAAACCGAATAGAACTAAGGGTCTTCGAACGGCAGACAACAGTCGCCGTTGAACGTAGCACCGTAGTCAACTACCGGAACGTCAAAAACCACAATTCCCCTCTTCCGATCCAATTAGATTGCTATTCTACATGTCGATGACTATCCCTCTCCATCATCACCCTTCCCCAAAATACAAAAACCGCACTCCCACACTCCAACCCCCCTATCAAAATATCAACACATCAACAGCACAGCACAACCACACCCCTCCCCATCTACATCTACATCCCAATAAAACATCCCACACAACCGCCATACTTCCATAACAACACGTAGTCATGCCCTGTACAGCATATTTCCAAATCACAACATCACGACGCATATCTCGACTCCCGCTAGAATATGTGTGAGGAAGCGTCAGGTATTAGACCAATGGTTGGATACGATAGCATATTAGGACACTGTAGAATATGCTAATGACTGGTAGGAATCTTGGTAGATGGATTTTTTGTATCGAGTGGAGCTTTTGTAGAGGGATGGAGGAGAGATGGGTAGGGATTCCCCTTTTTTGAAATCGGCGTTGGAGGGTTTGGTTTTGGGGGGTGAGGTAGAAGTTCTGGTTGGCTGGTTGGTGGGTGGGTTATTGTAAAGGGATGAGAGTCTTTTATTCGAGTTACTATTTTCGCTGTCTGGTATTTATCGTTCTGGAGCTGGTGGTGGTACCGATTGATGAGGTTGTGCTGTTGGTCTTGGAGGATGGGGTTCGGACTTTCAGGGGTGCGGTGCGGTTATTCTTTATTTCATTGTCTTCTAGCACTGTTATGCCGAGCCCCATTTGCCGCCTTTCTTGTACTTTTCGTTCATGATTCTTGATGAGGGTTGAGGTTGAGTGAATGCGGTTTTGGTATTGGCTGTATGCTGTATGCTGTAGGGTTGCGGAGGCGCGGAGTCTACGCTGGATGGGTGAAGAGCGATAGGAGGGTCTTTTCATTGTTGTCAGATGCTTCGTACACACTTGGGAGATTGAGATTAGGCTTATTTGCTTGTTAGGATGTTGAAGTCCAGCCATACAACCTCAAAGTACAGATCTTGACAAACACCATTGATGTCGATGTTGGGATGCGACGTTTTTTGATGGGTTGTTCGAACGGAACGTTGTGAAAGTTGGTCCAGCTACTGTTGTAGGCATGCGGGAATGGTATGTTGTAAGGCTTGAACAAGGTGAAGGGACTTTCGGGTTCTGACGAGGCGGTTGAATGATGCGCGTCGGCTGGCGGCGAGCCCATAGTCAGTGGACAACCCGAGTATAAGAAGGTGGTGTCTGAATGAGGACGGATCCGGAGTAGAGGGAGGTTATATCGGTCTCTAGCCGATATGGACCATTGAAAGGGGTAGGATTCTGTCTCGGAATGGACTGAGTTGACGACATTGTAGGCTTTGGAGTTGAAAACTTAATGAGGAAGGTAGTGGTCACATAACGTGATGTGGAGATAGTAAATAGTAATCGAAAATTGCTCCGTGGTGATTTGGAAGTCTTTATGCTGAACAGATGTCTGATATTTCCATTCACCAACTTGGATCCACATGCGCTTCTTCGATCTCCGATGGAGATGTGCTTCAGTGTTGCCTTGTCACAGGTACACACATCTGAGACATTCGTATTTGGGGCACGGGATGCCGTCACATTAGAACAGTGAACAGGGTAAGGCATTGCTTCGAACATATGTCCGAGCATGCTGATAAAGAGGCTATTTGACGTCTTCTATTTCGATTGGAACTAGTGTACTTCGCGGACACTCAGTAGTACGTACGTCCGTCTGTTTGTGGTCTTTATCGGAATTCGAAAGCTACCACAATCCAGTCTTAGCAGGTATGTGATAGAATGACTCAATTTTGTCGTCAGGAACCGATCAGGAAATAACACCGTCCGGCCAGGAAAGAACAAGCCGAATATACAATTCGTAACTTGGCGTCAACTCGGCTCCGAGGAACAGATCACAGGCGAGGGATGGATTTAATTATGCTCCTTCCCTGCAGTTCCTTGAAGTCAGCTAAACCGGTTTCGTGGAATGTTGCCATGGAGTCTTGGGAGATTCTTGCTTTTGGAAGATTGGTCTTGTGCCGAGAGCAAGGTCTTTCTTGTTCCACATTGGGATTTCTCTTAGACTGCGAATATACATACCAGTAACGTCGAAAGCGCCTCAGAGACGAGCCCGAATCCAACCAAACAGGGTGCAGCACAACGAACACTCCTCCCTGTGTACCAGGACCCTCGATCTGACTCTGCTGCAGCTTTTGCTCTTGCCGGCCGCACAGTCGGCTTCATCTGTCTTCAGATGACCGCAGTTGTATCGGTGGATGAATCGAAGGCACATGCTCGGTGTTGGGTTATGGCTATCCTTTTGGAGTTTTGGGTATGTCGCAGGCTTGATATTGGGATGCTGTTGAGGACAGGGAGAGGATCGTTGGACGATTGAGATGTTGGTTGAGGTGTCTTGATTGATCTATGAGAGTGAACAGGACTGTGAAAGCGTGCAAGTCTGGCAAATAGTCACCGTCTGATGCTCTACTTTGAGACTGCAGGGCCTTTCACCTGACCGGACGCAAACCTCTGCTAGCTGTGCTAAGCAAGATTTCTTGACATAAAGCCGTTTCTGAAGATGCACGTCAACGACGCAGTACATCCTATTCCGATGGGAGGCAGTGGGAGAGACTCATCAGGATGACCACGACAACTATGTAGATACCCCATGATTGATCCTGCTCATGCAATACTGCGAGCAAGAGAAATCTGCCAGGACAGGGATACACAGCCTGCCGCTCAGAAGTCAACGATCTGTGTCCAATCCTATAGAGTCACAAGACCTCCGCGAATTATCAACGTAGATGACTGCCAGGCAGGTCCTCCGACGGCATAACGGCTCCTCGTATAGGGAGGACAGAATACGAAGATGCCATGTCATATCACATCATTCGACGCAGGCTGTGACTCCAATCTCCAAGATTGTGAAAAGGTTGACAAAGAAAAGCAACGAATGAACGACATGTTGCCCAGCCTTGACAGTAATGCTCAATACCCCGTACCATGGTACTGACACAACTAGCGCTGAAGCCTTCCGAGTCCCCGTCCGTTGAGGACCAAGAAACCTTGACAAATGCACCGAGGTGTCAAAAGGGGAAACAGGTGCCAGTGTGTTGCGATAATAGCCACATATTCGACGCTAGTATTGGGTACCGCCAACATCCCTACACCCACACTTGTAATTCTGTCTGTCATGAAAGTGGTACCAAGGGTGTGTTCGAGGCTAGTAAACGGGTTTATATGGCGTCCTCGTGTATTCCAAATCAGACACAGCGGTTCCCTCACTCCGATGCCGAGTATGTCTAAAACAATCGAATAAGTTCCGTAAAGCTGTGTGCCCTACATGTTCTAGTCTGCTGATTGTCTATGGGGCCAACCTCTTGGCCTGTTCCTTTGTCCTTTGTAGTGTGACCACCATAAGTGACGATATTCAACGAAGAGAAGAACCTCAGCCTTGGGAGCATCCTGCCAGGTCAATATGTCTATGAAAGAGTCTTGGAGAGCCACTTTCCTTCGAATCCCCTTCCACTCAAACTATGTCTCTGCGCAGTCACTCCGAACCCCCGATGCCTTCAAAACAGTCGAAACCACGCCCCAGGGCCAGAAGGGGAAGGCCACCGGGCTCTACTATGCGATCCCTTAAGATGAAATGCTCGTCACAATCCCCTACCTCGGGTAGAGTCAGCCTTCTTGCACCTGATATGAGCTACACCAGGTTCACAGCACCCATCTCCTCAGAGTCCACATCCCCAATCAAGCCCATGCTTGGATCCCCCAGTCTTGACCAAACAGCGTTTTGGACCGACACTAGACTTGCAGCTTATGGATGCAATGAAGATAAGGCAGGCCTCATCGCCAGCTAGCCGGAATTTTCACGCAAGATCAATCTACCCAATGCTATCTTCCCAGGGCCCCATTCACTTCTCACATCTGCGGCGACGACAGCCCGAAGGTGATAATCTTCGACGCGCGCTTGCACAAGCTCCGTCTCGTGCCGGAGACGAGACTTCGCGGTACGCTCCTTCCCATCTTAGCATTGTTTTGAAAGCATCAAGTGCATCACTGATACTTGAATCAATACACGCCAGATATAGGAGGACATATCAACTACCACCAATTCCCCATTCCGCCAGATCGCGACCGGTTCACCCTGTGGCACAGGAACACACCCAATCCACAGGCGCGGTCGATTAGCAACGAGATGTTGAAATTTCCCGGGGAGATTTATTGGCCTATGCTAAGATGTGGGTATTGTGGAGCACCGGTAGATAAGGGAGATATAGACACGCTTTGGGTTGGGCAGTTGCCGTTTGATGCTTATTGTTAGGATTATCGGTGCAGGATGGATTGTTCTTTGGCGCCGTACGATATTTTGTAGAGTAGCACAGGTCGACGGAGTTGTCACCAGAACATCTGCTGATGGCACAAGTTTGGCAAGGACTCAAGCCTTATCAACAGTCATGCTTGGAAGTCGTACTCTGCATTACCAGGGACGGTGCTTAGTATTGACTAGCTTCGAATCGTCAGATCCAGAGACTGTACGTATGAGATATCAGCGAATCATAAATCCGTTGTAGCTTCGTGGAAGACGGTGAGTAGCGATGTTACTGGGGCTCAGACCTGCGATTGGGTAATGTCATTAGCTGATGTTGAGCGGCTGTTGACCATAAAACTTGGTTGCGGAACGCTGAATCGGTACGATTGATGTCTACTTTGAGCAACCTTACGGCCTTTCCATAAGGAACAATGGGAAACGCCTGGCGATCAATGGACCCCTGGAGCCGTTGATTTGGCTAATTCGATAAGTGGAGTAATCGGAACCATGACTGGTCTCACATGGAATTCCAATTTCTCCCAACCGCAAAGGTAACCCGGCGAGCATGCATAGAATTGCACGTCCACTTTGTTGGGTTTAGGCTGCTGATACATGAGAATTCTCTTTCCGAGGCTCATACGACCACACGGGCTGATGATGATGGTTGCACAGACCCAGGGGCTTATCGTTGACACCCGGATAATACCGTGGGAATGCAGTATGGTTGGTGGACCTCCTATGCTGTTACATCCCGAGAAAAACTGTCTTTGTCTCTACCGCCCCTCGGTCAAGAACATCTTACCATGTTTAGCTCGCATCATTCTCGTCCAATAGATTAAATGTATTGACGATTTTCCACAGCCTATTGATAGAGTAGTCGCAGCGCTACCGAGTTCCCATGCACCGGATATCGTTCCAGAGCGTGACTACCTTATCATAAATAGAACCATTTTGAGACAGCTTTTCCTGTTTTCTCCTTCCGTGTGGTAGGCGAATCGAATGATAATTGGCAATATGCAAAATTATTCCGGTAGTGCATACAAAAGGACTACTGCTGCAAAATCCTTTTGCTCATTCTCTCAAGATCAGATCGCTTTCCTGCGTGGAGTCATTGACGACATGGCCACCCCAATGAATGCGCACGACAGCATCGAGTGTGACTGTGGTGAGGACCTTGCCCCTTTGTTCATGCCTTTCAGTGGCGATATACATTACATTTGCGAGGCCTTCGCCAAGTACGCAAGTTGTAGGTCTCTTCCACCATCGTATCGGTTTGAACTGATCATGTTTGTTTACCTTTGTAGGGACGAACAATTTGCCTCATATCTGGATCCCACGCTCTGAAGGCAGCATCAACATAGCATCTGAACAGATTCAAGATCGGAGAGTTTACACATATCTGCCAGAAGAATCGATGGTAGACATTAAAGACGACGTATGGTGGGGATTGAAAGTGAGATGGGACTTATTGCCCGAGGGTAAGACTGGGGATAGCACTCGGCAAGTGTTGTACATTGCCAACCCAATACCTGATGTTGGATGGCCATTTGGCGACGTCTTCTGGGAAGAGTGGGCAAGACTTAGCGTCGCAACTTCTAATAAGGTCTTGGTATTCGACCCCAATGACAGCCTCGTCAGATGGCTTCCCGAGAAGGACCTCCAGGGCAGGTATTTGAGAATTCCATATGGGCTATATCCTTGAAGGCTAATATCCAGCAGCTGTTAAATATTCCAAGACAGAGATTCCAAATAGGCAGAGGGAATTTGATCTCTGGAAGCGAAAAACTCCGGAGGGAATGGATCGGTACTTTGCAGTTTACTGCGAGCGGCAAGGTCTTGACCGTGCTGAATTCGTATCCACTCTAAACTTGGAAAAAATAGAGGACTGCTCACTGGAGGAACGAAAGGCGCTAATTGAGAGTGACCAGAAGCTATGGATTGGTCCAACCAAAGAGAGTGACGGTAGCGATGTAGCAGGTGTTGTAACAGAAACGACCGAGCTGCAGCCCTCGAAGGTCCTGGTGTATGACGCCGGAATAAAGTTTTTCAAGAGTATTCCAAGGGAAGGACTGGACGGTAAGAAATATGGCTGTATCGTATCGGAACATCGCTTACGCCGTAACAGATTCCAATTTTGTCAAGATCTTAACGCCACGAGGGGAATGGCCACGTCAACTCTACATATTGAGCAGCCCGCAGGCCGAGAAACCATACATCATTGCTACCGGGTTTGATATCCCGCCATTCGGTGCGAAACACATAGCTCAATTAGACCTGAATGAGCTAGGATGCTCAGCCAAGGAGTTCTACTTGTTGTCTGACAGCAGCAATGAGGTGTGGATTCAAGACCACCAAGCCAAGCCATTCGAGGAACCGGCGGAGCCTGCTCTCGAACCCACGCAGGAAGATTTGGTCGATTGTCCAGAGACATTCGAGATTGGTGAGGTCCCTGCGATATCCCAGTTGTTGATGGTCTACGACCTCAAGCGTAAGATGCTGAGTTTGGTACCGGCCGAGTCCTTTAACGGTAAGCGGAACCCTCGGCCCTACAAAGGAGCCTTTACTGAAATGCCAACAGCCAAGAAGTACGTGCAAACGTTTGCTCCGGCATACAATTGGCCCCTCGATCTATACACATCAGACTGGGCCAAGCCTGAAGACCGGTACACCGTGGTACCCCATACAGAAGAGATACCTCAAGACGTTGCGGCCGCTGGTTGGAGACGTATAGCATGTTTTACCCTTCGGTATAGAGGAACCTCACTGTCCTCGTTGTACGGGCTAGCCGCAGTAAGCCAAACCCTGTGGATCGGTCCCGTCGAGGAAATGGATGGGCAAGACCAGATAGGGAGCAATGAAGGTCTTGGTCCTACCCTGCTGGAGGATATGGTGAATATGTCCTCGCCTTCAACTGGCGCCTCCTTTCAAATTCGTTATGGGATGCTGACTACACATATGTTCAGATGCCGGCGCCATGCTCTGCAGATCTTACGGCCGCTGCCAACTCGACACCAAAGAAGGTCATGCACTACGATCCACAAGCGAAGCTCTTCGAATGGGTCATGCAGGCGGACCTTAAAGGCAAGTGCAGCGTCACCACATGCACTGCAGCCAAAATTGACCGCATGGCAGATGCGACATATGCGAAAATCAATGTCCCGGGCAACGCTTGGCCCCTGACCTTGTATAAGATCGACGACAATGAGACCGAGGTATCTCACACCGCGATTATAGAAAAGCGAGGCATCCCTGCGGTACCCATAGCCGAGTTCAGCCCGGGAGATCTGAAAGGATGTGCCGAGAATGAAATGCCATGGCTTGATAACCAAGAGCTGTGGGTTGGTGGGTACGTCACATCTCTGAGCTTTCCCGCTTCGCTTGCAAAACACTTTATGGTGGTGATGTGCCACTTTCCGGATTCTCAACGGCTTACCCAGACTGGTTTGGGATCCCTCTTCCAGGAGATCCATCCTGTTCCGGTTCAGTCTTTGCTTGAAGATAGGTCATCATTGCATCGTTATTCAAATGGCCAGTCCCTTCTGTGCGGCCTTTCTTTGCTCCCAAGCCACAATCGAGGAATTAGCGAGACAGCACAGACTGATGTTGCTCCGCAGCACTATCCCATGGTACTTTTCGATTGTCTTGGTCAGGCGCTGCTGACACCGAAATGTACGTAGACACGAAAGAACCGATAGCGACAGGATGACAGGATCAGCTCTGTTCGGCGTCATCGGTGGCGAAGTGTCGCAGGAACGTTCCCAAGACCTTGAACTCTCTCAGCATGAAGTGGTGAGTAGGGAGAGGTTTAGATTGGAACTTGACTCCGGTGTTGGTATGTCTGAGAATGGAATGAATTGTGGCATGACGATCAAAACCCCAACGTCTGTTGTGGAAGATGGCGAATGGGCGCAAGTTGACGTTTCCGAGGTCAGTTGATTGCTGCTACTCCAACTCGGAAATCTCGCTTTTCGCATGTACTTTGATACATCCTAGACAACAAGAATAACAAATCAATGTCCCCTGTACCTTCGAATAAGGTACTTGCCACGCTTAATTCGAGGCCTGATAATCTTTTACTCTCTAGCATATCTCCTTTATCTTAGCATAGTATTATCGGAGTCCGTCTTCGTCATGCTACCATTTAGGACTCAAGTGATGTTGCTAGTCGGAGACGTAATCTATATTCTATGCGAGCTATTTTAGCTCGTATTACGGTAATCTATCCGTACGGCTGTCAATTTCCTACTTCTAGATTCCTAAGATACTAATCGAAAAGATTAATTCGCTATTCCTAAAAACTACTATTTTAAATGTTAGAGAGTACAAATTATTGAGCTTATCAGATTAAAAAAGGTTACTTCTGAAATGATATATCTTCGTCCGTGAACAGTTGAGCTATACGCCCGCTCACGTGACAAATGCACGCCTACGAGGACGATGTGTCTGAGGCAGTCCATTCCACATGGAAAGAAGCATTTGATGGGGGTAAAGGCTGCAATCAAAGATCGCAGCAGTCAGATGGCGGACTTACTATTTGGGGGAATATGGAAAGGGCATTAGGTACATCAAAAGAGATAACGGAACATACCTCCATCATTCCCCTTTTCATATCAATCAATAGATCAATCAGATAAATCACAACCTACCCTGCATCCCCCCTCCCCTCAACTAGCATCCAATACCCAGGATCCTCACCACCACTAATTATCACCAGACAAAAACACAGACCCCAACCCAGTCCAAAAGCCGCTGCCACCATCACTCCCAGCACTAGCAACATTACTCGCCGCCGCCACCGCATCAGCCACGCCACTGTCGTCGGCTGAAGTTGAAGAACCGACATCGACTGCGGTATTATACACACTGGTATCGCCCGCAGCTTCATAAATACCACTATCCACCCCAGGGACTGTGTACGCAGGCACCGTACCACCATCAGCCGTATACACAGGTAGCGTCCCACAGTCCCCACCGTACACAGGCACCGTCCCACTATCAGCCGTATATACAGGCACTGTCCCGCCGTCCCCGCTGTACACAGGCGCGGCGGTCCCAGTGTCCACAGGAACGATATACGTCGTGCTCGGAGCCGTCGCCGGGTACCCACCCGCAACATAAGTGTTATTATTCACGTTCGTATTGCTGGTTGTATTCGCGTAGCTGTTACTGCTAGTGTTATTCGCGTAATTGTTACTGCTGGTGGAATTAGTCTCGCCGTGTCCCTCTTGGGTTTTTTTCAAGAGAGTGGATGCGAATTGTCCAGCAGACTTCCAATTGGCGGACGACAGCCTGCTTTTTGCGCTGGGGCGGGATGCTTGAGCTGCGGATACTTGCATCGATACTGGCCTAGCGGCAGGTGGTTGGACGTGAGGGACTGGTGCCGACGTCTGGTGGACGGCCATTGGTCGCGGTTGGTGCACTTGGGGAATTGGCGAGGAGACGAGATGGTTCGGTTGTGGGCGCGGAAGGGTCGGGGGTTGCGATAGTGGAGGAGAGAGAGGTTTACGAGTTGGCATCGGAGCGTGTTTCATCGGTGGTGGGGAGGAGGCTGGTAGCATTACAGGGGGTGAGGGTTGCTGCATCGTGGGTGAGGATACTGTCCTTTGCTGGGCTTGTTGCGGTGCAATGTTCCGGACGGGGAAGGTGCCCGTCATGCTGTTGAGAGCTTGAGACGCATCTGGGGAGAGCTCGGCGATGTGATGGCCTGTATTATAGAGAGTGACGAAACGGCCAGGCTGATGGATCGACATTGAGACCCACTTGCGCGGATCTTAGTACGAACACCAAATGGATTGGCTTTCATACCTGAACAAGTCCGAACCCAGTCAGACCCCCAACGTTGGTCCTCTGCAGTCCCAGGACCAAGTCTTGCAATTTGGGATAATTGCCCAGTGCATGACTAGCCCCTCCACAGTCATTGGAATAGATGAAAGCTCCGTCCGCTCCAAGAACGACGAAGTCTGGTCTCGCGGTCCATCCGGCCGGACACAAACGCTGCTGGATTGCCTCTTCCAAAGCATCTGGAAGATTATGCCACCGATAGCTGTCTTTGTCGCGGGCGTAGAAACTACCGTTTGGTCCAAGTTCGACGGCGAGGGTAGCGATGTCTCGCTTACAGGTGTGAGTGACAGGATCGATCAGCCAAGCCTCGAGTTGTGGCGGGAGGTTGTTTCTACCTAAACCAGGTGAACACATTAATTGACAGCTGTACAAGTGGTACTGTACTCACGGATGAGGGCACCGTTCACGGTCCGAGCAGCGAGAATGTAGGCATTGTTACAGCCGAAATTGAGGCTGTATATCGTCTGAAAGAATCGGCCAGGACCGACACCAGCTTCAAGGTCCTTCAATCCTTCTGGTAGGTCATTGCTTGACTGAAGTGTCAGCTATGTAAGTCTGTCTTGCCATAAGTCCTGCATACGTAGTAGTTCCGCCAGGCGTATCGAATAGGAAAGTCTCTCCGGGGCCGAGCTCAAGGACTATGGACATGTTTGCTCGATGACCTTTTCCCAAAGAATTCCTACGAAATGTTGAGGAATGACTCGATCAAGCTCATTTGAAGTGCCGGCCGGGTTACTTGTGCGGGGCAATGGCTTCGCCGTCGATCGATTATTCTCAGCCTGGCGCGCCTCTGATAGCGTATCACTGACAAAGCTCTTAGCCCACGAAATTACAGAACTATAATCAGAAAGCTAAGCTGCGCATGCAGCAAGCAACAGCTAGAGCCTTTCCGAGATGTCGAATGACTTCAATACGGGAGCTTCAGAAGGAACGGGTTGATCGGTTCTTATACTTCGCAAGATTGAGATGTGAACGAAATATACTTGGATGGGAAACAAGGTACAGACCAGACTGTGTGTTGTTGGCAATGTAGATACAGCAAAGTCACAGTCGTTGCGCGATGTCGAGGGTACGGTGTATATCATATACTTTTCGTACTTTGAGGCTGGAATTAGCTCCCACCTGTCGCGAATCCGCCGTTCAGACTAGCGAATCAAAACCCTGGTCAGCCCCTTTAAGGTCATGGGGGCCGTTCAGCGATACTAGCTGCAGTACAAGTGTACAATACAGGTAGTACTGGTCTGGGCGATGGGGCTCGAGAAGAACTAATCCCAGTGTCCCGTAAAGCATTATACATATCACTCTATTACATTAGACATCAATGAGCCCCTGCACTCACGATGCTAGTAGTATGCATTCCCTCTGTACTTGAAGGCCACAATGCCCCATGTACTCCATCCCTGGTCATAGTCCTCTTGCTCCCGTCTTTGCAAACAGAACATCAATGACCTCGTCTAGTAGTGTAAAGGCAAGGTGAGCGTTCAATCTTTTATTATTCACCGTCGCAAAGATCCTCCTGCTGGCGGCTTGCGCATTCGCCTTGCCTACTACATTGCCTGCTAGATCCGGTATCAGCGTCGCGAGCATGACGCTCGCTTCGACTCTAGCGTGCGCTTTCTGCGAATCCGTCCGAATTATAGCTTCCTTGCGCATCTCTCCATTTGGCCACATGGTATCTTTGAGCAAGCCGATGTATTTGAGCATGGACGACTCCGCGACGAGTGACCGTGCCATCTCACGCACTTTGCGTTCCACCGTTCCACCCAGCAGCTGATGTAGGACTACGACTACAGCGCGGCCACGTAACCAGTTGTTGCCGCGTTGGAGATCGAATGTTTCGAGGAAGATATCGCAGATGGGTTTGACAAAAGGCTCAAGCTGATCATCACGGCTGTTGATCGTGGCGTTTGACTCGAAGGCGAGAAGCTCGGCACGGGCTTCCGCTGTTTGTATGGGGTCTTCTGGCGCGATGGGTAACGAAATACAGCTACCGGTGGATGGCATGGTGTTGAATTGGGAGGTAGCGGCAGAAATAAGATTCTGCCCGGCGATCGAGAGCTGGTCAAGTACGGGCACATTGCCAAGAAATTCATCCATGCCGTCCGTCACGGAATTATAGATGCGAGAAACGATATCACGTCGCTCGCCTTCCCGAGTCGAGTCTCTGGCAGACGTGATAGCGGATTGCGAGAGGAAGGAGCGAAGGTCTCGGCTGCGACAGACAGCAGGGAGGTGTAGGAGCTCTCGTAGGTAATTCTCGAGTGAAACACGGCGTTTATGAAGGAATTCCTGTTGCAGCTTCATCACCAAACGACGTCTTGGGAAGTCAAGGTTGCGCACTGCGGGATAGATATTCCGAAGGCGCTGGTTGAGATCGTGAAATTCGCTGTAGCGGCGAGCAACTGCCCATGATGCTGCAGATAGGTTTTCGCCAGCCTTGCGCTGCACTTCAATGACGTAGAGTGCGAACTCCTGCCCGTCGTCTTCCTTGCCGACCATGACTGATTTGATCTTGATGTTCGCCCGCCCGTAGAGACTGTTGTCGCTTTCTTGTACGATATACTGTTGTCGTTGAAGTTCCTTCCGTCTAATCTCCCGTTGTAGGCTTGATTTCGATTTGCCCAGTATCCGCAGTTCGGCAATGTTATTCGTAAGCTCAGCCTTCCGGTTGAGGGTATCAACGACCGAGTCTTGAGCAGCCAGCCTCTCAATGTCGGCTGTCAGAGCAGAGATTGCTTCTGCTAAGCCAAGATCACCAGGTGCTGCTTGATGGATTTCCTCCTCCATTGGCTTCTCATCTCCAGAGACCTCAGGATCATTTTGCGCATCCTCGAGAAATTTCTCTTCGTCTCCGAATAAATCGTTGTCAGAGAAGACACCGATCCGGGACGAGGTAGTTATAAGTCCTAGAGAGGCCAGATTAGGTTTCTCTCTATTCTTTTCACTGGAAAGGGTCTCGGTCCTTCTGAACTCGCTGGAACTTCGTGGTGAATCCATCAACTTTACCGCCTGCAAATCTGACTCTGGGCTTTCCAAAATGGAGTCCCTTATATCTTCCTCTTTCGGGTCATTCGTCATGATATTGGATAGAGCTGCTTCCATGGCTTCCACAATCTGCTCCTGACTACCAGCACCTTGATCGCCATTCACGGACTCATTCTCTAGACTTTGAGTTGATCGAGCCATTCGCTCATCGTCGATATCGTCGTCAAATAACGGTGCAGAAATATCGATGTCAAGCGAGCGCCGAGCCTGGGGTCGTGGATCCTCAATGACCTTTGTGGTACCATTAAGATCGCTGCTCGAAGCTGCACTTCTTCGGAGCTCTGAATTGCTGGCATTGAAGCGAGAAGCCACACGAGATAGAGGGGGCTGCTTGCTTGGTGATTCAGCAATCGATGCTACAGAGGGCTGCTTCAACGCTCTCACAGATGGCTTCGAAGGCAATCTGGCTGATGCATTATCAGACGTAAGGTACTTGTAGTAGAGATCGGACTTCTTGAAGTTTGGGAAATGAACATCCTCCATCTCGTACAGAACAGCTGACTGTGCTTTTAGAACGACAGTACGAGCTCTGAGGTATTGCTGCATTGTTGCTCCAGACCCTGCCTTCAAGAAGGCCCGAACAGCATTCCTTGAATCCTCCGGGACATTCAATTCCGCCTTTGACAGGTATGATTCGTTGATCTGCGCAATATCGGCTCTGTCGGACTCCGCCCACTGGGGGCGGACACTCGAGAATGGATCCTCTGCCTGCGTGTCTTCCTCCAGAGGATTACGAAAACCATCTACGACTATCCAAAACTGGACAGAAGTCATGAGTCTTTGACGGTCCATGTACTCCATGAAGTAGGAAAGGCCAGTGGCGTCGTGCAGCACTTGAGTGATTGAGGCATTCAGTAGACACGAAGTCCCCTGCCCATTCCCCAACTTTCCTTGACCATTATGAGCGCCAGATGTATGACCGACCGCGGACAGCTTACCCACCCTTTGATCAAGCATGTGCTTGCCCGACTCCAAGCGACGGAGATATGTTTGGTCCTGCCTCTCCGTCATCGACTCCCGCTGCAGTTGGCTAGCCACCTCGCTCCGAAACCTCCGAGCCTCAGAAAGGTTGTTGCATTGCCGGATAGACCTGACGAATCGCTCGAACTTTCTCTCGTCATCACCAGAAGCGATCCTTGGGAAGGTTGTAGCCTTTGGTACTTTGGGCGCTGGCGACGCATGCTGGTCGAGTGCAGCGCGCAATTTGCGGACAGACTTGCGATCTTGAAGCATAGTACGACCGTAAGCTTCCATGAGTTGGTTCCATGTGTCTGGATCCGAAAGCATTTGCATCAGAGGCACTAGTATGGCACATGACACAATCTCCTCAATAAGTACAGACACCGCTCGACTTTGTATCATTGTCTCGGGCAAGACCTCGGGCAAGACCCTGGCCATGATCCTACGAAGGTAATCCTGCTGTACTAATTTCAAATCGGAGTGTGCCAGCGAGGCGGCTGGGTGTAATTTCCCTTCACGATACTTTCCGGCGATAGCGATATTCAGCTCCTCAGAATCTGTGACATTGTGGTTGAGGTTCTTGCCACGAACCGCCCTCTCTGCTTCGTAGAATTCTTTCATATGGGCTGTAACCAATGGCACCACTCGTGCGACCGCCACTTCAACAACGTCCACTGCCAGAAGTCTGTCTCTGATATCGACCAATGCCGTCCTAATAGCACGTTCGATTTCATTGACGAAGTTTGGCCTCCGCGAAATTTTGCTGTACCAGGAGGTGACATAGTCGCGAAGAATCCAGTCGAGCAAACCATCGAGACCGTCCGAAATCATGAACGACTCGGGGTATAATGGTGTTCTTCTGTAGATGGATTTACTTGACAGCCAATCAGTCTCCTCCTTCCATGCTTCCGATGTAACGAAGGCGGCAGTCCTCGACTTTGGTTTCGCCCATTGACTGTCATCTTGCTTGTTCTTCGAGCTCAACAGCACCAGTGCTGTTATAGCTAGAAGGGTGATGGAAGCACCGGTAGTGAAGGCGTATCCAAGAAAGCGCAGGATAGGAGCCCAGCTGATAAGGAAACCCCATGCAACAAAGACTACCAATGCAGCTAGTAGAACATCCCGGGCACGCAAGGCCATAATCCTGAAGGGAGTAGTGAGCGTCGCCGCCGCATGATGGTGTATGTGATGAATGTGCTTTTTCGGAACCTTGACGTCTGCAATTGACTTGTTCACGGCCGCCAAGACTTGATAACCTTAGCGCGAAAGTCGCCGCTAGGATCAGCCTTATATATGTGGCTCGGAATCTCCAGGCAGGAGACTGCGGGCATTTCTGGTCATTACTCGTCTCACGCCATGAATATGTGCAGTGGTACAACTCCGTAAGGTACCTTGACAGAGTATGAAGACACTATTCGACTTTGCGTTTCAGGAACACTTGGGCCAGCTAAGGATCGACTTTTCCCTATACTTTCCCCCAAGGGGTTTGGACTGTACTCTAGTGGCCGCAGATTAATAGTGGAGGACTCCCAACGGAGCGACCGAGCTGACGCCAAAAGTAAGCCCCAGAAGTACCTGAGCCAACCGAGAGAAGAACCCCCATCAGACCCATCTTTTCCTTGCCCTTTCTTTTGATCGTATTCCTTATTGTTGTGGGTGAACTCCACTTCGTATCCATCATAACTCCTCGGCTGATGCACGCTACCCCAGCCACCACGACCCTTCGCCTAGGGACTGCTGGCCCTCGAGAGTATGGATGCTTTGGACGCCGAAGCTGAGAAGATTAGACTTATGAGCGAAGAGAACAGCAGCAACCATTCTTCACTTCTAGAACCACTTCGACCAAGGAGCGACTCTGGTACCTCCGAAAGGACACTCTTCAACATGTCTGATGCCGAGGAGAACGAGAAATCGAGAAGTGCAGATCTTGAGAAAGAGGGTGTCGAGGGCCAACTGCCAACTGTCGAGATCAAAGACCATGTCACAGAAGATCCTCTCGCAAGGATAAAGTTATTGTGGTGGATGTTCATCAATACCGTCGCTACTGTCCTGATCGTGAGTTGGCAACTCCTCAAGGGCCGGTCGCAAGGCTCCAACTCAGCCTCCTATTCACCAGCTCATCACTCTGGATCTATGCTGACAATGCCGTCTGATTCCTTAGGTCTTCTGCAATAAAGCTGTCTTCAGCGACAAGTCCTTTGGACAATGTCAAGCCGCCTTCGCCGCCTTCCACTTCTTCGTCACAGGTGCGACACTATATGTCCTCTCGCGGCCAACCTTCGCCATGTTCGATCCCAAACGCGTCGCTGTCACCAGCATGCTCCCCCTCGCCGTCGCCATGGCCATGAACGTCGTCGGCATGAACCTCTCCCTACAAATATCAACCATCACCTTCTACCAAATCACCCGAGTCCTCCTAACGCCTACCGTCGCAATCATCAATTTCTTCTTCTACAAGAAATCCATCCCGAGACTCGCCGCCTACTCTCTGATCCCGATGTGCTTCGGCGTAGCACTAATCTCATATTACGATCAGAAACCTGCGCCAGTGGACGGTGCGCCGATCAAGGCTGTGGGCGGTCTCAGCATCCTGGTCGCACTGGGCAGCGTTTTCATTAGTGGCATCTACACCGTCTGGGTCGGCACCTACCAGCGCAAGTACGAACTGAATGGCTTCCAGCTGCTCTTCAACCAGGCTCCCCTTGGCGGTGTGATCCTCCTCTACGTCGTACCATGGACGGACAAATTTCCCGCCTTGGACCAAGCACCCATGAACAAATGGATGATGATCCTACTCAGTGGCGTCCTCGCCGCATTGATCAATCTATCACAGTTCTTCATAATAGGTGGCGCCGGAGCTGTCGAGAGCACCGTGGTCGGACATCTGAAGACTTGTCTCATTGTGGTTATTGGGGCGTTCACGGGAGGGAGAATCATCACCGACAAGGCGGCTCTGGGCATATTACTGGCGCTTATCAGCATTTTCTGGTAAGTCTTGTCAAACCCAAGATCAGTGCCTGGCGAAATCACTGACATCTCCATAGCTACTCCGCAATCATGATGCGGCAACCAAAGTAGCTGACCCGACAAAAGCATGGCGTAAGGAAACCTGCACATCGCCTCACATCTCGGTTTCATTTTCCACCTCCGAAGCCATAGAGTTTGTTGGAGGCCTTCAAATCGGCGTTCTTGATAGGCGTTAGAACATATCCAACTTTGTCAAAACCCTCCAATTGGGCATATAGGAGGGCTGCACGCCTCGCGTTCGGCTATCATCTGGGCGTCAGGTTTTCTCTAGTTCCGGGACACACGAGTGACAGATTCTATGGGTGGTCTATAGATCTAGTATCCGTCATCAATGCGATATTGGTATTACTGAAACATCGTACGCTATAGAAGCTGGACCACGAGGATCTGATCATATAAGTCCTGATATTATTCCTCGCCCGGCCACGCCGGATCCTCCCTCCTCCGCCAAACCCCCACAAACTTCCTCCCCCCATTCCTCCCAACCTTCTTCCCCTCCTCCGTCTCCTCCCTAATCGCCCTCACCATCCGTCCCACCATCCCCCTCTCACCCCCACCCCCCCAAACCCCAATCCACTCCCCCTCCTCCCCCTCCTCCGGCACCTCCACCCCCTCCCAAACCTTCCCCCCTCCAAACCCCCCAAACCTCTCTCTCATCCACCCCCCCAGCTCCTCCACATCCGTAATCGTATACACGTACCCGCCCGGTCTTAGCACGTAGGCGTATTCGGCGCACAGCGTAGCGCTGACGATGCGCTGTTTGTGTTTGCGGGCTTTGAAGTGGGGGTCTGGGAAGCAGAGGAAGAGGGTGGAGAGTTGGGACTTGTGGAAGAGGTTGGGGAGGAATTTCATGGTGTTGGCGCGGAGGACGGAGATGTTTTGGTAGGGGGTTGGTGGGGTGGTGGGGGTTGTGGTGTGGGTTGTGGGGGTGTGGTGGAGTGGTGCTTCTTGTTGTTTGGGGGATGGGGAGAGGGTGTTTTCTGAGAGGTGGTGGATTCCTTGTAGGTTTTGGATCTCGGCGGCTTGGGTGGGTGTTAGGTTCGCTGTCCATATCGTAGTACTCTGGGTGCTTTGGTATGAGGGGATTTGTGCTTGGCCAGTGATTTCTTGAATGGCTGGTTCCGTATTCTGGATCGTACAGTCGTCCTCACCATCTTTAGCGTATATGATATATGCTTTCTTCCCTGCTGGTGGAGGGTCAGCCAGCAACGGAAGTCGTGTGTAGGCATCCTTCTCCACAGTCATGTTGGGAAAACTTGTCTTCCTGCCGCCGATTGAAGGAGCGTGTTGCGATCGTAACGCCGAGATGCGATCTTGCACGTACTCGGTGACTTGCGTCCGTATCTCCAGTCCCAATATCAGATCGTCTGGCAGCATAGGCGCCAATGTTACCAGTAATCCTCCAAACCCACAACCTATATCCGCCACAGTGACTCGCTTCCGTAACGGCTTTGGCTGTCCTTCTGCCAGCTCGCTCTTAGTGAGTGGGCCAACGAAGGCAGGATAAAATGGGGACCAGTCCATGAGGGACGGGGAGGCAGGGCTAGCAACATCTCTGGTCAGCTGTCAGTCAAAAGCTACAATCAGTGAAGTAGATCTGCTTGAGAGGAAGATACGATCACTTACTATATCAGTTGATGGTCGGAGAAGGGATTGGCATGGGCTCGTTGTCTGTAGAATCTCTTCTGCGGGAGCTCGGTGTTGCCGCCCTCCTCTCTATGGGTCTTACGGTATGCCTCGCGCTTTTGACGCTTCGCTGAGGCTGTCATCTTTGCTCGTAGATGCAATATCTAGTAGTGAACTCAAGCAATTGTGAAAGCGAAGTGTAGAAGTCGTTACAAAACTGAGCTCGCACAATCAGAGAGTTGCAGAAGTATATGACCTAGCCTAAGTGGGAAGAGCGGGTCTTCCCGAGGGATCCACACAATATCCTAGTCCCGTTTGGGCCCATGTTGATAGTGACACCATGTCTTTCGTCTCAACGTAATTCGAAAGATCACCAATCCTTCCTCACTCCAATTCCGCGAAGCTGTTGTAACCGGCTGATGAAAGGGCGCTATCCAGAAGGGATCATATTACCTGTTCACCATATACTTACGAAAATTTTATATCAAGTCGGATTAAGTACCTTTGTCGTGCGAATAAAACTTCCTCATCTTATTACTGCCATCCATGAGCTACCCCAATAATTATTCATCATCGATGGGACTTCAAGAGACGAAGTATTTTCCGACTGAATGGGAACAGGCGGGAGAAGGCTTGTTTACGGAAATTTTATTTCGCTTGTTTGGAGTTGTGATACTGGCGGGGTCCTTGGTGAGGATCAAATGGGACACAAATTCAGGGGTTTGTTGGTGGATTACAGTGAGAAATTAGATACACAATGGGGGAGCGTACATGGATTGGGTAGGGTGAGAGCTGATAGTGATAGCTAGATAATGACGCGCGATGGACGGATGATGATGGCTCATGTCTCCAAAAGCTTCATTTGATTGCAGTCATTCGTGTCTGTTACTTGAGGTTTCATAGCGCAGCCTTCGATACTGTACCGACTATGGTTCTACTCATCGATAATCCTCACGGCCGATCTCAGTAATGATGGATTGAGCCCGACAGAAGAAGGCCGCTATGAGATTATTTCACACGAGATAGACCGACATGAACACTATACTCAGGTGAGAAGTACACTCATATGATAAGAAATTGGCTGAGTATCGAAGACGTCTGATGAAAGAAATCGTTTCCCTGCCCCTTTCAAGTCTAATATCACCCCATAGACCACAGCTTATGTGGCTGACGACTACGTACATGTGCAAGTTGACGGGTCTAGTCATCATCATCGTCTTCGTCGTCATCATCCTCGCCGTAACCCATCCCACGCTGGTACATTCCTCTTGGGCCCATTCTGCGACCGCCATGCCCGCGCCCTTGAAGTGACATGCGCGCCTCCTCCTGGTCAAAGAGATGTTGGATGTACTCGTGATATTGCCTAACCCAGTTCTTACGGCTATGCGGTGATAGTCGAACACCCGGACGGCGTTCCTGGAGTCTTTTGAAGCGCTCTATGTTCTCCGCATGGAAATGATGGTAGGTGGCGATCTGTTCGCTGCTCCAGTCATCCACATCTGGTCCCAGTGGACGTTGACCTGGAACCCTTGGGTCCCTGCCAGGATTATACAGCCCAAGTTCTTCGGCCCGACGGCGACGTGTGTGCAGATTGGGATCTAGCCCATCGCCAATAAACGGGTGGTGATGGGCGTATGGAGATGGAGGTATGCCGGCCGCAGCTCTGTTGTGATTAAAGAATTGACGCGCATGATCCTGCGTAACCATGTGTTGAGGACGGTTGTAGAGCCTATTCGCTTGACGCATCTTCCGCTCTCTGTCTGTTTTGTCTAGATTTCCTAGTCCACAAATTTGTGCAAGGATGTTATCAAATAGTACACGATGTGGCATTCCAAGCCGGGTGGAAGTCTGGTGGATGAGGTTGAAAAACGATTATAGAAGGGAAAGGGAAGTCTGTCTTTTGAAGAAAGAGTGAAAACATTGGTCGCCATCAGCAGACAAATTGCACGATATCAAAGACTACGTAGCATGATAAAGAACAAATCAGATTGACAGTTGTACGATAAACATGTTGATCAGGTGTGGCACCAGGCAACTCAACAAGGAGACGATCGGAGCAATCTGCCCGAAAACAGGGCGTCGAAGACGACGATGCGTCCCGACGAGAAAATGTCGATCGGTTCATTGCACGAATCCCCAAGTCAAATTATAACAAGATCCCCGATATGCGAGTTGTCTAGAGGGAAGAATTGTCACCATTGATCTTGGCTCGAACTAGCAACAGATTGTGCGCCTCACAATGGTTGAAGTCGGACTGGAAACGGTATCAGCTTCTTCTCTAGCAGAAACCTTAAGTGATGTAAAGATGTAGGAGCGTTGGCTTTCGAAAACCATGACCATCATCCTATGATATTGGGCGTGTCGCCGTTCAATCCATTGTTAGTGCTCAGATATCGTGTGCTCCTTGGATTTTTGCAAGTCGCGGGTTGGCGGCTTCTTTTATCAACATGTGCAAGAGTGTGCGAATACGTGCCGCGTAAGGAATGCTCTCCTCTATTCGACGTCCCCACAAAGCAATCGATGCAGTGGTGTCTCTCATAGCTTGGAGTTTTTTGTAGGGTAAGTAGATGTTAAATTTGACAGCGGCCGGGACCGCTCCGTGCTCCGTAGCTGCAGGGCTTTAATTGGCGTGTCTTGGCAGGCAGCTAGCAGTTTCCTTTGTTACTTTACACCAGGTATTGCGTACTTGACACATTTACTCCACGGTTGTCAGTATGATTCCCTGGCTGCCTTCGATTCCCTATGCTGCGTCAGATATTGGTGGCTACTGGGATCCGGTGACCTCCACCATCAATTGGTGTGAAGAAGTTCGCTGCTCGCTACTTCCGTCCAAAAGCCCCCCACTAACCGGAGCTTCCGCAGGATTACTATGCGACTCCATACGCGGCCGAGATAGTGAACACCCTGACGAACTTGTTATTCATCTATCTGGCCTACGTTGGCATCCAATCGTGCAGAAAGCAGGGTCATGATCAGATATTCCTCATCAGCTTCGTGGGCTACTCGCTCGTCGGCAGTGGGAGCTTCATGTTCCATGCCACCCTCAAATGTACGTCGCAAAACGCCCTTCTTCGAGAGCCCCACTGACACGCTTCCCCGTCCCCTCGCAGACCCAATGCAACTCGTCGACGAACTTTCCATGATCTACACAACCTGCCTAATGGCCTATGCCACATTCTCCTACTCTCGCTCCCGCCTCTTCAGCCTCCTCCTCGCTCTCTTCCTCGTCTCCCTCGCAATATTCATAACGCTCTACTACCACTACCTGCAAGACCCAGCCTTCCATCAAAACGCGTACGCCATACTCACAGTCGTCGTCCTCGTGCGCGCGATGTGGGTGATGGAACTCACGCTCAGGCCTAGCTCGAGAGAGAGTGAGAACGAGTATAGATTGCAGCATGAGGGCAGGAGTATGGATAAGGATCAGCAGGAGATCAGCAGGTGGAAGGATAGGAGGGATAGCAGGATATTGAGAACGATGTGGACTATGATTGCCTGTGGACTGTCTACGTTTCTTGGGGGGTTCGCGATATGGGGATTGGATAATGTTTATTGCTCAACCTTGAGGGAGTGGCGGAGGGAGATTGGGCTACCGTGGGGAATCTTGCTCGAGGGTCATGGGTGGTGGTAAGATTGAATGGTTCTCATAAAGAATGCAAGAGAATTTCGCATGCTGACTCAAGCTTTCAGGCATCTGATGACCGGTACGGGGGCGTACTTCTATATCACATGGGGAATATGGTTGAGGCACTGTCTGAATGGCAGGCAGGAGGAGTATGACCTGCGTTGGCCGAGCCTCTTTTCGCTACCCGAAGTTGTGAAAAGGAATCACGTGAATGGAGGTTTGCAACAAGATTCTGCGAAGAAGAAGGAAATATGACGACCCCTCTCGTCGCCCCGTTAGATATAGAATACCATGAGTTCCTTTACATAAACCCTTCGCGTTTTCTCACGAAACGTTGCATAAGTGGTGGAGTTCCTGTTAGCGTATCACGCTTCTCGCGCATTTGCTCAACCATGGTCATGCCTACCGCGCCCCTGACCTCTAGAGATCTGCCGAGTCTGAAACATGGCACAGATGACCCAACGTCGCAGCGTCACGGCTATACAAATATTCCCAATCCACCAGGGACGAAACAAAGCGGACGAAACAAAACCTACTCACAGTTTCTCCGCTGCCTTAGCCCTCGGATCTCCTCCCAGATTCCTCACCCATTCCCCATCAACCATCGTCCTCTCCCTCCTCCCCCTCCCCTCCCACCTTCCCCTCCACTCCTCTTCCTCCCCCCTCCACCGCCCCAACTCACCTGCCAAAAACCCCGCCGCGGCAACCGCACTCTTCCCCGGCGCAATCATAGGAACCAAATGCCCAACACCATCAAGCACCACTTCCTTGACCCTACCCTCTCCGAAACCACCGCTACCATCGACGCCGGTACCTGTGGTCGCAACCTTCTGCCGTCGCAGATCGGGGGGTGACATCTCGGATTTACCGCCGAAGAGGAAGAGGGTGCTTGGGCGCAGATGGGGCAGGTTGTGGAAGACGGCTGAGGGTGCTGAGGTGTAGAAGGGGTACGTTCCTGTGGTGTTCGGGTCGAGATCTGGATGGGTTCGACGGTTGATGACGAGGTTTCCGTGCTCGTCTTTGCCGGCGAAGTTGGGGCGGAGGAACATGAATACTTCTTGGTGTTTGGTTGTGGTTAGCGTTACGGGACCGTTGTGTGCGTTGGTAGTAGTTTCTGGGTCCTGGCTTTGGGGAGCAGTGGGATAGATTGCTGTGGGGAGGTTTCGCAGGCCGTGTTCGAGCCAGAGGTCTAGGACGCGCGGATCCCATGTTTGATAGAACTTTGATTTTCGGAACGATTCGGCGGCTTCGGCGCGTGATGGCCAGCGGTCGCGGCGGAAGGTCGATGGGCGTGCGTAGGCGAGGTTGGGTTTGAAGCCGTTGGGCGCTGTTGAGGAGGCTTGGATGACTGGATCTATGAGAACGAGGGAGGTGAGGAGTCGGGGGTGGATGTATGATAGTTGGCAGCTTTTGGGTTTTAGTGATGGGGGTGAGAAGGAAGGGGGTGGGCTTACAGATGGCAACCGCCCAGACTGTGGCCGATGCCTACTAGAGGTCTCGGCATCTCTTTGCGGAAGTGATTGATCATATGGAGAAGATCTCGCGGGTGGTCGTTCCATGATGCTACGTTGAGGCATCCAGCATCAGCAGTTGGGATTTCATCTCTATCGCTTCTTGGTTTACTGACGGTCATTGCCCAGCTTATTTTCATTGAGTATGCCACTGGCACCTTGAGTAGCAATGTCCGCGATCCAGATACTTCTAATCGCTTGTCCTCGCGCTTCTAGTGCTTGGTACAAATCGTCCCAAAAGGGTTCATATAATTCCTATCTATGTCAAAGCTAAGTACCGGCCAACTATTTTGCGATTAGACCCACCTTGGGAAAGCCATTGGCGTGGCCGCCAATGATGGTGACAGCTCCCGGCTGATTGTGAGACTGATCCTTTGGCTTGTATTGCTTTATGTGCAGATGCAGTGTGTCTTCCTGATTATCCAACGTTGCACCGGGGTACTCCCGTATGTACTGGCACGGAAGGACATGTTCTACAACATTGAAATGGAGAGGAGACATAGCAGAATTCTTTCCAGAACTGAATGTACGCAGCAGCTTCGGGGGTGGAACGCGATAACAGTTCTGTAGTACAAATGACGGAAATATTCCAACCATCTCGGCTGGATAATCAAGGTTTCACCTAGGTTCTGTTGGAAATCAGTATCAGCCCTAGAAGAGTTCACCTAGTAACCGTCCACACTTAGTAATCGTCCGGCCTTATAGGGCTGAACCCCTATAAGCGTACCCTAGAACATTATAAATATAGTCTATAACGTCCATTTCATGCTATAAATCTATAAAGCGACTGTTTCTAAGCTATTTAAATTATCCTTTACGAGGTTTTCTTATTCGCATGCCTCGTCCTAATTGGCTGATTCCTCTAATCACGTGTCCTTCCTGTCCTTCCTGTCCTTGCTAGCTATTTTGCCCTCGTAGGCCCCGTTCTAACTCCGCCGTAGTTATTCTAATAGGTAACCTGATAATAAGTCTTTTTAGTCGCTTAGTCGTTATACGGGCGATGGTATAGTCCCCTTTACTTAGTATTTCTTCCTGTATCGCCGTCGTCGGGGGTGCTCTAGTTCTATATAGGATCGCTGTTGCGGACGTGGTTATAAGGGACCTAAAAGGGGTAATAACTACTAGCCTAATTACCGGGGGTAATAGCTTCTTCCTAGGAGTAGGACGTGATTTAGGACCGGGTTTTTCCTTCGGTTTGAAGATTTCTAGACCGAGTCTATTTAGGGTAGTAACGACAGCTTTCCACGCTTTATTAGCCTGATTAGTCTATTATTCTATAAGTACCGCTTCGTTTATAAATCTAGTAGCCTTATAGTTCCCCTTTAGATAATTAGATTTCTATTACTTCCGTCTATTAAGTTCTATAAGTTCTATATTAGTAACGCCCTAGATTATAAACTTAGCTATTACTTAAATAGCCGCTTTACCTACTTTTTATAAAATATTTAATAGATTAGGTTATTACGTCTTAACTCCGGTCTATATAATATACTATAGGATTTATTAAATATATAGAGTATTAGCTAGTATTAATACGAGGTAAAATTTCCCGTTAGGGCTAATTAAGGTGATTATTACCTTAGGAGGTATAGTAAGGCGGATCTTAATATTATACTATTAAGGTAGCTAAGTCGTAGGAAAATATTATAGAATTAATTTAGGCCTGAATAGTAATAGTCCTGCTATAGCCTAGGTCTTCTTTATATTAACTACTATTATCGCTTCTTACTAGGCCTATTAATAGATATCTAAGAAGTCTACCTTATTAATATAATAGCTTGCCCCTAGATATATAACTCGCTAGACGTAGGATTTATAAGCTATTACTAAGGGAGAAAAAACACTAACGTCTAATAGCTAAAGTAGATGTATTATATATAGCGGTAAGTAAAGAAGAATAATCTTATAGTCTATATAGTACTAAATCGCTATAGTCGTAATATAAGAAGTATAGCTATTAACTAGTAGTATTTAATATTCTCCTTTTTAGTACGCTCGTATCTCTTAATTAAATCCCTTCTAAAGCTATTTAAACCCGATCGTATTATTAGTCTAACTATTCTTGCTAATATAAATTTCGCCTGATTTAAGAGCTTCTTTCCAAGATTTCTGGATTAATTTGCCTTTAAAAATGATCTAGGGGGGTAGAGATCTACTATCTATTAAGACGTACTTAATAAGTAATACCTATTTATAATTCCTATATTATATTATATAAGCCTTCTTCTTATTATACTTAGGTATTATAACTTTAAGCTTGGCGATTACCCCTTATATAAAACCTTTTTTATCTATATTATAGATATCCCTCTCGTCTACCTTATACTCTATCTTAATACGTAGGTAGAGATTAAACCAGCCTAATAGTACCTTAGGATCCTGTATTATAGCACGTTCCTTGTCGAGTAGCGGAATATAAGCTGTCTTTACCTCCGGGTATCGTAATATAAATTTCTAGGGCTAGTTTAGTCCGATTAGGGTTTTATTATCCTTTATAAGAAGGATTTCGTTTATTATAAAGCGTATTTACTCTATCCTTAGTAGCTAACCCTATATATAAAGACGGAGAACCTAGGCTAGAAGTACTACTTCTTCTCTAGGAGTAATTCGCTATTAGCCTTTATAAGTATTAGATATTAGTTTACGGCCCTTAATCCTATCGGCGAGTATACTCTTTAGTATACTATATTACTTAGCTACCTTTATAATTAATAGGATTCTATTACCGTGTCCCCTAGCCTCGATCTAGGCCGTATAAGCTAGTTCTATACGATCTTCCCTACCTAGTTCGGTCTTATATAATAGAGGAATAGACGGTAGCGGTACGTTTAATATACTAAATAGATTTATAGATAGCGATTTTATAAAATTCAGGTTATAAGAAGTTATAAATAATAAAATCTAAAGCTCTAGGGTAGCCTTATAAGGTACTAACCCTATAAGGCCGGACGATTACTAAGTGTAGACGGTTACTAGGTAAACTCTTCTATATACTTGGTAATAGACTATAAATAGCTAACGTGTCTATAGCTAGACAATTAACCGTTCTATTAATATTTATTAGGTTATAAGCCCAGCTAAGCGCTATCGTACCTAGGAACGGTTCCTTCGTAAGGAGTATTATCCTTACGTCGTACTAATATCCGCCTAAGTCGTATATACGTTACAGCCCTAGAAGTATTATCCCTAGGGCATATTATTAACGGGAATAGTACCTAGAAGTATCATCCCTAGGACTATTTATTAACATCGATACGGCAATCACGCGTCTTCGATAGCTACCTCCCTCCTTCGAGTATATTAACCACGACGCCGCAGAGCTAATAGCTAGAACGGGAAAGTCCTAGGTGCCTTATTAGCTAGGAACAATGGGAATAATAGGAATAAGCGGAAGCGCACCGGAGCCCTCTTTATAGGGTATCCTACATATTAGAGGAAGGAAACAAGGGCCACGACACTCGAATAAAGAGAAGGAAATAGGAGTAACGACACCTCACATCAACATCGTCCACACTACACTCTTCCCGATTTCCCTACATTAAACGGAGGTTTACGGGTTTAATAAGGCTTTAAAGCAGGACAAGAAGCATGGTTTCAGGGGAGCTACGCCGTCAACAGGGTAGCTATACCAAAGGAGCTACACCAAGCTAAGGAGCTGTATACACGCCCTTAGGGCCTCAGGGGAGCATATAAGGTCTTTCCACTGAAGGGGAGTATTGGAAATCAGTATCAGCCCTATATGCTTGGCAATGGACTACAAATAGCCAACGTGTCCATAGCTAGACAATCAACCGTTCCATTAATATTTGTCAGGTTCTACGGCTCGTCCATGCTATAACACGATATTATCTCTACAACAACGTAATTTGATAAATACTTTCGAGTATTATATTATAGGGCTTGAAGTACTAGGTAGCTCTCAAGCTAAGTAACATCGATTATGTAGAAAATATGATGGAGCGTCGGTGTATACGTGGGTTAAATCCGAAGAGTTGTCAGAGTTCTAATGTTCGCGCTAGTCCTAGAGGGGTGAGGGGTAACTGGGGGACTTATTAACCAACTGATAAGCTACGATAAGCTCAGGGTTCGAATGTCTGGATATTCTATTATATGTAGTAAGATTATATTAGTAAGAGGGTAGTTTTTTAGACTTTTTATGAAATAAAATAAGTAGAATCTTTGAAGTAAGCACTAGCTATCGCTCCAGTACATTTAGTCTCTTAATTTAAAGAGTCCGGGTATATATATATAGACACAGGATTGGATGCTAACAACTTTCGACTCTATGAGGCTCCAGTTTCAGCTCCCCGGGAAAAGGTGCCAGATTTGGAGTCTCAGATGGAGGTGGCGGAGGGGAACATTTTCAACTCCTGCATAAATTAGAAAAGTTTTTCAATTCACGGCCAAACCCTGCTATTGTCACGAGCTGACTGAGGGCTATGCAGAACTGCCTCAAGGACGTAGTCTTACAGCTAACGGCTTACTTATGAGTTAGGTATATTCCTTATATCTAGACATGAAATTCGAGACTACTTGACAGACGTAACGTATCTAATTTATCTATCTAATCAGCCCGGGCGAGAAGTAGCCTCTATACTACACACTCTCATCCCGATCTTTATGGCTCAGTGGAGCACCGCTTGGGTGGTAAGATACTCAAAGCACTGTAGTCGCCTCGCTGTGCCCACGTGCCACCCTTTCGTTGCTGTCTGTGCTGTGCTGTGGCGCAAGCAGTGTGATTGTGATAAGTCGCCATCTTCGCTGGGATTCTTTAGTCGACCATCGCTTAGGTAAGTCTATAAAGTCAGCGGTGCTAGGTAGAGGGCGTTAAGAATGTGGACTGGAATCCTGCAAATTCAGGGCATGTGAATCGCTTGAGTAATGTATAAGCCGGAGAGAATGTTACAAGATACATTACAGCCATTAACACTTCCGTCCCTACCGGTATATGACGTCGAGACCGATCCTTTACGCGAAAAAGGCGAAGATACCCTATAAAGATGGCGGAGAGAATTGTGAGGGAAAGCAAAGCGGCGGTGTGTATGCGGGCGTGTATCCATCCTTCGAGTATGCTCGTGAGAAAGGCTGTGAAAAGCGTCAAGGAAACAGTCGAAAAGGGAAGGGTTCGGCACTAGTTTTTCTCGTAATATGGGGAGGTAGCGTCGGTCACTACAGGCGCATGAAACGCAACATCCTTGAGAGCGTTAGCGGCACTCAAGCACCAATTATGTTATTAATCGAGGAGCTCTTTTATGAACAGGTCGTCGGCAAATGGGACAGGTTCTTTGTCTTTCAAACCAGCCTTTTAAGCATCCGAGATGCAATGGATGTCCACACGATAATATTTTCGGCCGAAAACTTTCGCGTGTGAGTTTGATTGCACGCCTTTTCGAGCTCAATCTTTCTTCAACCTGAACGGGTCCCTCTCGTGACGCGTCATGCTGCTGCCAAGCGCACATTTCCTCTCGACAGATAGCGCAGAAATGCTCTTTGGCAACTTCTTCAGCTGTCGAGTCCGAATATCGATCGTTGATATACTCAATAGCCCGTTGGTAATGGAGAAGGTCGCGGACACGCTTCGTAAAAGAACGACCAGTGAGGAAGGTATCGCTGATGATCTGAATGGGCACGCCGGAGATGGAAAGGTGGATGTACAGGTAGAGGAGATATCCAAGCATTTTGAAAATGTCTAAAACCAAGAAAACAGATTAGCATTTTACTTTGCGCCCATTTGGGGCAGAGGTTGAAGTGATGAGAGTGATTGCCGTGAACGTCAGTGCCTTCTGGAGCCTCATTGTGTCGTGATGCATAGCAAAAGTTCGGCATCAGCTTACCAGTTGTCAAAGTCAGCCATTTCATCCATCGGTACTTCTCATTCCAGGTCAAGGTCCCTACCTCCTGAGATCGACGCTCAATGATAAAGGTCGCGGCGACCGAAAATGCAAAGTGGATTGCAGTCGATACTGATGATATCGTCATGACACCAAACTCAAGTGCAGTCAGAAGCATCATGCTTGGCCCGGTCGTCAGCCGGATGGCTCTCACAGCATACATGACCATAAAGACATCGAACGACACTGATAAGAGTAACGCGATCGAAAAGCGCGCACAGCAGACCTTCGAAGTGAGAAAAGGCTGCTGTTCATAGTTTTTTAGCCTCCCTTCCCCCATCCAGATCCATACCTTCCCTGCTAAGATCCCTACGAACATCAGCATAAAGCACCCATCAATCTCCAATCTCAGGATGGCTGCCGCCAGGATCGTCTCGATAGTGGTAATGATGAATCTTCCGTAAAGCTCTTCACTCTCGAGGAATCCGAGACGGCCATACAGAAGATACTGCAGCCCGCAAACAACGAGTGAAGCGTAAAAGAGGAGGACGTTCAGAAGGATCTGCATCTAGTCAGTAGCCATGCCTAAGGTTGACATGGAATAGAGCGTGGAGACCATGAGACCGCCATTACTCTGGGAGTGAGATGTGTATGCTGCGTAGAGGTTGGTACGATAATGAATGACCTACTTGCTCAAATAGCTTTGGTCAGGCTTTGCGACAGACGTTTCTTTCGGAATGCTCAAAACTGCATTCCAAACTATGTAGGGGCAGACGTACAGTACTGTATAGCGCGAATCTCATCTTGAAGAGAAATCAAATTTGATTGCTTCCAAGATGTATTCTCAGAAGGATGCCGGTAAGGGCTTGTCTGTATGCTTGAGGCCCTCGGGGGCATGGGCAGTACGTACTCCATACAGTACTCTAGTTCTGCAGCTCGAGCGATTTTCGCGTGATTTAGACTTATTTCCAAGATTCGGTGATGTGGAATGCCGTAGAATAAAGTGCCTGGGGACGCACAAATCACTCAAGCCTTAGAAATGCCGAGTAGCAGTAGCTCAGCCATTAGCTTACATCCCGCACTCTTATGACGTAATGTGAGCTCTTTGTGCCCCTTTTAGCGCGCTAGATTTTGCCCTACCTGATAAGGTAAAGTGGGACGAGGACTTGGGATATGGTGCCTTCCCTAGAAATTATTTTTATACAGCATCTTCCTTGACACCCACCACACTTCGACCAGCAGCTTCACCGATCATGGCTATACCAAAGGAGAATCTCCATCAGCTTTTCACCACATTCTTGATACCAAACCTCCATTGCCCGTCATGTGTTACCGCAATACAAACTGCGCTCAAGTCACTTCATCCCAAACCGCTCGCCATATCCCCCTCGATCGTCTCTCGCTCTATCACCGTCACTCACAATGTTGCTCTCTCAGCAGCAGACATCTCCAAGGCACTCGAGGACGCCGGCTTTGAAGTCTATGACATCTTTCAGGATTCTTTACCGGATAAGAATATAGACCACCTCGCATTGGAAGAGAGATTTGGCGCTGTCTGGACGCGACGAGTTCAATTAGCCGTAGATAATTGGAGACGAATCGGGCGAAGACCTGAAGAGGGTGATAGCAGAGCGAGGATGCGACACATCGAAAAGTGTGAAGAATGCCAAGCTGAGGCGATAAAGGAGAAAGATGCCGACGTACTCACGTTGGGTAGCCTGCACACGGACGAGAAGCTAGGCTTGAAGGAACATAAAGAGATTGAGCTGAAAAACGCAACGAGCAAGCCTACCGATGTCGAAGACGACTCTTCAAGCAATCCATTCGTGGTCATCGACTCTAGTTCCAACCGGGGCGTCTTCCAAGCTTCGTTCCTAATTGAGGGTATGACCTGCAGCTCTTGTGTGGGCAACATTACCAGTGCTCTCAATGAGAAACCTTGGGTGCACTCAGCCGATATTGCCCTTCTCACAAACAGTGCTTCAGTGAAGTTTGAGGGGAAAGAACATTTGGACGACATTATTACGACCATCGATGATGCTGGCTATTCTGCGACCGTGGAACAGGTGGAGGAAATCACCCCCGGAGGAAAAAGCCATTCACCAGAGTTCAGCAACGCCTGGAAGGCGTCTTACGCAATCGGTGGGATGACCTGCAGCTCTTGCGTTGGAAACATCACGACGGCGCTGCAACAGCATGGCTGGATCACCAGCGCTGATGTCAACCTCATCTCCAACAGTGCCATGGTAGTCTTCGACGGTAAAGACAACCTCGCACAGATCCGAGAAACAATTGAAGATGCAGGGTATTCCGCTACCTTGGATAGTGTAGTTAACGTGGGGCAGCTTATTGTCGAGGATGCCCAAAGAAAAATCTCCATTCGGGTTGACGGAATGTACTGCAGCCACTGCTCTTCTCGTATTGTGGGTGCGCTGGACCAGGAGTATGGCGAGAAAGTGAAATTCGAGAAGGTATTGACCACGGATGACCCGATAATGAAAATTGAGTATCTGCCCAGTGCCCCTAGCTTCACCATTCGCCACATCATCGCTTCCATCTCAGCGGTCGACAAGGCTTTCAGGCCGTCAATTAACCATCCTCCGACGTTGGAAGAACGTGCTCGCCAAATGCAAATTCGGGAGCGACGCCATGTTCTTTTCCGTCTCGCTCTATCCGTTACTGCGGCCATCCCGACGTTCATCATTGGGATTGTCCTTATGAACCTCGTCTCATCAACGAACTCAAGGCGTCAATACATCTCAAAACCAATATGGGCTGGTCGAGTAAGTCGAGCCGAATGGGCCATGTTTTTGACAGCCACTCCTGTCTATTTCTTTGCGGCAGACGCTTTTCACCGGCCCGCCATAAAGGAATTACGAGCCTTATGGAGACCAGGCAGTACCACTTCGATAGCCCGGCGATTCTATCGATTTGGCAGTATGAACATGCTGATGTCCTTGGGAACTACTATTGCGTACTTCTCTTCCGTCGCCGAATTAGCGATAAGCGCCTCCCAGTCTCCCAAAAATATGTCTATAGCAACCAATTCTTCCTACTTTGATTCTGTGGTATTCTTGACCATGTTCCTACTATTTGGTAGATTCCTCGAAGCATATAGTAAAGCTAAAACGGGCGACGCAGTCACTCTGCTGGGGAAGTTGAGGCCAAGCGAAGCAATACTCATACACCCAAGCACGGATAGTGTGGTCGAAAATGGCAACGGATCTTCTGGTGCTTCGTCCAACCTCGTCCATGTTGATCTCCTGGATATCGGTGATGAGGTGAAGGTCTTGTATGGTGGTTCGCCACCATCTGATGGAGTGATCACTAGCGGAGATTCCACTTTCGATGAGGCAAGCCTGACCGGCGAGTCAAGACTTGTGCCGAAGTCAATCGGTGATGAGGTATTCTCTGGCACCATCAACAAGGGCAAACCAGTATCGGTTCGAATATCTAGTGTTTCCGGAAGCTCGATGTTGGACCAGATTGTAAAGGTCGTACGTGAAGGACAGACAAGACGCGCGCCTATTGAACGCGTGGCAGATGTGATCACGAGCCATTTCGTGCCTCTCGTGGTCCTATTCGCCGTATCAACATGGATAATTTGGCTGTTGCTTGGGCTTTCTGAATCGCTGCCAAAGGACTACCTGAACATTTCTACAGGGGGCTGGCCGCTTTGGTCACTACAGTTCGCCATCGCTGTATTCGTCATAGCCTGCCCCTGTGGCATCGGTCTTGCAGCACCAACGGCTCTTTTCGTAGGTGGTGGGTTGGCCGCTAAACATGGCATCCTTGCCAAAGGTGGGGGGGAGGCCTTTCAAGAAGCCAGCAGCATGGACTGTATCGTGTTTGACAAAACAGGCACATTGACTGAGGGCGGCGAGCCAGCTATCACAGATCATGCATTCTTGGCCCAAGATGACGAGCAACGACTGCTCAGCCTCGCGAAGATCTTGGAAGCTAGTAGTAGCCATCCTGTGGCCAAAGCAATAGTCTCTTTTTGCAATTCTAGAGAACCCTATTGGCTTGATGTCAGCCATGTCGAGGAGTTTCCCGGGAAAGGGATCAAAGGATCTGTTGCATCGAAGACTCGTGATGGACATCTCGAGCAAATACTCGTTGGCAACGAGGCTTTCATGGCTGATCACTGTGTTCCCATTTCGGAACACGTCATTAAGAAACTAGATGTCTGGAAAACGCGAGGCAATTCAATAGCCCTGCTTGCTGTCTGCACAAACTCTGATGATTCGACCACAGCAGAAACAGACTCTTCAGATCATGGGGCTTGGAGACTTGCGGTAATGTTCGCGGCCTCAGATCCACTTCGACCTGATGCAGCTGCTATAGTCAGCGCGATCCAAACCCGAGGCATACAAGTCTGGATGCTCTCTGGCGACAACCCAATCACAGCCCGCAGTATTGCTCAAATGGTTGGTATTCCGGCAGAAAATGTCATTGCCGGAGTACTGCCGGACGGAAAAGCAGAAAAAATCCAATACCTACAGAAATCTCTCGCTAGAAATCAGCAGTCCGGTTGGTTCCTCAGTGGTAAGACGCGGAATGCATCTCAGAGAGCAATTGTCGCGATGGTGGGTGACGGAATCAATGATTCTCCTGCCTTGACTATGGCAGACGTTGGCATTGCAGTCGGATCTGGATCGGATGTCGCCATATCTTCCGCCGAGTTTGTTCTCGTCTCCTCAAACCTAGCCTCCTTGCTTACCCTCATCGACCTCAGTAAAACGATCTTCCGGAGGGTCAAGTTCAACTTTTTATGGGCTCTTATTTACAACCTCATTGCGTTACCAATTGCTGCTGGTGTGCTGTATCCAGTGAAAAGCCGGGGCGCTCACGTAAGACTGGATCCTGTCTGGGCCAGTCTAGCTATGGCTTTGAGCAGTGTGAGCGTTGTCTGCAGCAGTCTGCTGCTAAAGAGCAGATTGCCACTCGTTGGGTTCAAGGCCAAAGATGAGCGTTCGAAAGAGGACTGATCTGCCAGTGTGGCAATTAGTGTGCTGTTGACGCAGTTGTCCATCATTTGCAAAACAGAGGGAAAGGCCACTCACTCGATCGTGTAAGCGCCGGAACCGCTTTGATAAAGTTTTGGTACAAATCGGTAGAATGTTCTAGTCTCTGTCCTCCAGGACCATCATGACTCTGGGTGTGGCCAATCAATGTTTTACTTTCCTGATTTCATGTACGAGGTGTTCGCGGTTGAACGTTCATAAGAGAATGGGTTCGATGCCTATTGGCGCAGGTCCAATGGTGGAGCTTGTGTATTTTTCCTTTAGCGTCCATGTCCAGAAACGGAGTAGATCACCCCTCATTTCCGACATGCCAAAATAAGGTAATTGGAACGGCGTCGGCTTAGCGTAGTAGTATGCATTTCAACCAAAAATGCTTGGCCTACAAATTCAAAAGTTTCCATATAAACAAAGTACACCGACGTAGATAAGGGGACAACGATACTGACAATCATCCGAGATTGCTGAGCAATCTGCTAGCAAATAGAGAGACTAGTACTACAGCCTTCCAGATCAGCCAATTATCTCGGGTGGCGACATTATGACTGTTAGACTCCCTGTGCCAATGCTTGGCTGTTGCACTCCTAAAACACGCAAAAATAACTCGCATGGAGGTATATACCTTAGGATACATAATCATAACTGCGACCATGTCTCATCTCATCTTCACACCCTATCTAACCATAACTAAACGCAACATCGGCCATGGCATCATCTTTCTACTTCTTCGTTACACTCTTGCTGGCCATGAGCAGACTCTCTGAAGCAGCTCTACGTACTTACAATTTTACGCTCCATAATGGCACGAAAGCTCCCGGTAAATGCGCACTCTATTACAATTTCAAGCATCGATCTCTTTGGCGCTCAGGAAGAACGAATGCTAAGGAATTGTAGACGGCTTTTCCCGGCAAGTGTACCTCATCAACGGTCAACAGCCTGGCCCTTCGATAGAAATCTACGAAGGAGACGATCTTGAGGTATTCGTGCAGAATGACTTGTCGGTGGAGACCACGATCCACTGGCACGGTAAGCAATCCGATATTTGGTCTTCATAGAGACATCCCTTCCCAAAACATTGCTTAATCCGTCAAGACGTTAACACTGACCACTTGCTACTAGGCCTTCTTCAACGTGGAACACCCGAGATGGATGGAGTTCCGGGGGTAACACAGGTTAGCTATTATATGCATGCTAAGTCAAATGCATGCTATCTGACATAGACTAGTATCCCATCGCTCCTGGGGGTAATTTCACCTATAAATTCTCTGTTGGAAACGAATATGGCTTCTACTGGTATCATTCCCACTTTCGAGCCTACTACGACGATGCAATTCGAGGTCCATTAATGATAGACCCATCACCAACGCGTCCTCGGCCTTTCGAGAAACTTGCAGAGAACAGTGATGATCTTGCGAAGCTCCTCGAAGCTGAATTCAACGCCCCTCCTGTTCTTCTGAACGATTGGACTCATGATCTTTCGGACACGATCTACTCGCGTTACTTCGAAACAGGCGCGTTCCCGAATTGCGTCGATAGTCTTCTGGCAAATGGATTTGGACGAGTTGAATGTCTTCCTGACTACATCCTTAAAGCGGGAACGGGTCTAGGACTTGATTCTTCGTCTTCCGCAGTCAGCGGATCCTCTCAGATGTCCACTGACAGCTCTTCAATGAGCATGATGGGAGTGAATAAAAGAATGGACATGGGTGGATCAAGCATGTCCGCCGATACAATGATGGGAATGTCGACGACGGAGACTCCACTGCAGATGACCTCGACCTCAGCCATGATGTCGAGTATGGCCCCGATGTCGAGCATGGCCCCGATGTCGAGCATGGCCCCGATGTCGAGTATGGCCCCGATGTCGAGCATGGCCCCGATGTCGAGCATGGGATCAATGTCCAGCACACAAGGAATGGGGTCACTGAATGCACGGGGCTGCATGCCTCCAATGATGTTCAAACCAGGCTTCAATGTCAGCTCACTTCCTCCAGAGACTTGTGCGAACACAACGTCTTCCTTGTTAAAAGTTTCTGCAAATCACACGCAAGGATGGCTTGCCCTCAATCTTGTCAACTCAGGAGGAGTCAGCAAGTTGGCTGTATCTCTCAATGCACACTCTATGTATATCTATGCTGCCGACGGTCTGTATGTTACCCTACAAGAGGTCAAGGTCAGTTATATGCAAATCGTTCAACAGTCGTGATCAGGCCTGAACTGATACACCAAGGTCCTTTACCTATCTATTGGCCAACGCTATTCCGTCATGATCAAGTTGAACCAGTCGCCTGGCGACTACTACCTTCGATTCGCCTCATATCCAACGGGTGACATGCAGCAAGTCGTAGAAGGTCAAGCTGTTATATCTTACAAGGTATAAGTTTTGTCAAACATTGTCCCGAATTGGCGCTGACATTCTAGATGAATTCCACAATGTCTAAACGTACGATCCAAGCACGGGACGACTCGGCTTCGGTGTATATGCTTAAGAATGGGTCGGCAATATTGAATGCATCGACCTTGGACACTGCTCTTCTGCATCCATTTCAAAGCAACTCGCCACCACCAGGAAAGGCAGATACAACCAAAGCTTTCAACATTAGCCAGACGGGTATTGTGACTTGGGTCATGAACCGCGACCCATATATTGAGGCTGCGACGCCGGTTCTCCATGGGAATTCGTCCGATGGATGGAACGCTAATACAACACTCCATCTACCTGCCAATTCAACGATTGACATTATCATGGCAGTCGCAGACGATTCTATGGATACGGTAGGTCCCTCTCATAGCAACTCGCCGCGCTTCTAGGGCCTTGAGTGCTAACGTTCCCCAGATGGGCCACCCTATGCATCTCCACGGCCATAAGTTCTGGGTTCTAGGCTCGGGGAGCGGGCAATTCCCATATACTTCGGTGGATGTCGCCCCTTCATCTATGATCAATCTCAAGAACCCTGCGTATAGAGATACAACAGACCTGCCAATGTCCGGTTGGCTCGCTATTCGGTCAGTCTTGTGGACGTCTTTTAGATCGGTAGCAAGCCTTCGTTTGAAGTGAAGCTGACCCAGCAACAGGTATATTACGGATAATCCTGGCGCATGGCTACTTCACTGCCACGTCCAATGGCATGTCGTGGTAGGCATCTCTTCTTCTTCGTCAACACCACCTCCACTCCTAGTTTGATCCACCATTTGCTAATAGCGCCACGTCTTCTTTAGAGCGGCATGGCGTTGGTCCTCGTCGAGGGGGAAGACAAACTACCAAGCCTACTTGGCGCTTCGAACTCCAAGAGTCCTCAATCTAATGGCGGTGCAACGAGCAAACCGACCTTCAAATATTTATTTAGCACCGGATTTGTCATGTGTATTGCAACGCTCTTAGCTGTGGTCTTCTAGGCGGATAAGGCTGCAGGGGAGGATTGCTCAGTCGCGGATTGAAAGACGTCAAGAAGCTGGGAGTAGTGTACAGCACGAAATGGAATATTACAAGTCTATTCGAGTGTTCATGCATGGAGAGGATGATCAACAAGCGTTGCAGGGCAGGACTTGGACTCGAAACAACCAGAAGATATCACAATATCGATCTAACGAATGTCAAGATACTCGTTACATGTCTGGCTTTAATGAAGACTTTCTTAACGCTGCTATTTCTTCGAAAAAGAATCGTTGTTCAGAGCCAATCATGATCTGCATATCATCTTTCCAGAAACCTCATGGAGCCGTACAGTGAACAATCATCCCCATCGCGCGATGATCGCCCACCTGGCAGTAATGCGGGATTATCGACTGTCATACTCACGGACATTGTTTGCACTGGGCAAGACAGAAATATAGCCAAAAAATCTAGCTCGACGCCAAGTTGAGGCATATAGGTTTCGCCAAAACTAACAATGTCAACTCTCTGTCGAGCCCACATCGGAGTATTCCCACAACGCCAACGCAGAGTATGACTGTTCTGGATATTGCCAACGCGATTGCTCAAAAACTGTTAGTACTCATCCACCACGAGCGGCGACTTTCAGACTAGAAGACAGCTTAGTATGAAAAATCGCGATCTTAAACAGAGCGGTAGGGAAAAACGGAAACTTTAGTCTCAAAGGATAAGGGTTTAGTAGGTATAAAGGAATATGCATAGCTTTCGATGTCATTATCAAACACAATGGAAACGTTACATAGGCTAAGACTGGAGCAACGCACAAAACGCTCACAGAGATGACCAAAGCATGGTTTCGTCATTACTTAAATCCGGAGTGATCCAGTGGCTGCAATAGTACTACGCCAGCTGGCCTGGAAAGAGAAAGCCTACGTCAGCATGCATTCATCGTGATCCTGTTGAGAACAGAGCAGGTGCTCCTGCTGCTCTCAACCGGCCGCCTTTACGAAATTCTGTGGGAGTGTTGGTGATTTGAAACGCCTGCCGCGGACTTTCTGCGAGTAACGAGTAATATTCCGCAAAGCTTTCGGATAAGAAACGTAGCTCTTTGATTGCGAACTTGGTACTATCTCGTGCTATGAGGAGGGAATGATAGGCTGCGGGTCGGACTGGTTGAGGGGACTCGGGTCGATTGATGGTAAACGATCGGAGTAGACTGATGATGCCGGCGTCGTGTTATTAAGTGCGACCTCGTCCGAGTTTTAAAAAATTATTGGGAGTGGGTTTCTAGAGCTTGTGAAAGATGCTGCGGACGGCCTTCAATTCCCGTGATTTGCTGTTGAGGGGGATCGAGGAAGGTGAAGATCTTCGACTGGAGCTACTTCTCTCTTCTAGTTCTATTATGTAGTCTTTTAGGAATAATGACGTTAACTGCGTATTTATAAGTCTATGGGTTTATTAGCATGCTTATGTACTATCTACTCGGGATAAGGTTTCAGGTACCTTAAAGTATCCTTGCTCCTTGGTCGACTTCGGTCACGTGATTAGGCATTTACCGGCTAGACAATAAGCGCGTTCGCGGAACGCGAGTTCCAAGCAACATTTAAAACCAAGACCCGTCGCGCAAAGCAGTGGTTATCAGGAAGAGATCCAGGCTATAAGCGCTGATATGGCAGCTATGGATATCGACGCTGCCTCTGAGAGCAAAGCACTCTTTGCACAAGTTCAATACTACATTGTGCTCACCGACGCCATTGGATTGGACCAAGCAGAAGCCGTAAGCTTTCGACGTGTCCCCAATGAATTCAATACTGACTTTCTACTCAAAGCTCGCGAAAGTCCTCAAACAGAATGGCGCGCAGGAAGTACCGCGGGTGTCTTCGGGAGAAAAGATACCTTTGGAGGATGTTACTCATGTCATTTCCACGACCATCGACTTCCCGGGCTACGATGCTGCAGGCGATTCGCTCAAGTCTGTGGTCAAGCCTGACTGGGTGAGCGCCTCGATCGCGAAGGGTCGGCTGGCCAACCCCAGGCAATACAGCCCCGATCCAAGGCTATTCTTCTCTGGTCTCATCGTCTGCTGTGCCGACCTACCCAGCGGCGATTCTGATGCTATCATTGGGGGCGTTCTTGCTATGGGCGGGCTATATTCTACTTCCGTATCGAAGATGGTTACTCACATCGTGGCTCTGACCATGGACTCGGACAAGTGTCAAACAGCGCTGAGCAAAAACCTCAAATGCAAGATTCTGCTGCCTCACTGGTAAGGAGAATATTTGATAAGATATCAGACAATCGACTAACATATGACCAGGTTTGACGACTGTTTGAAGTTGGGCAAGCGAATTGATGAGGGCCCGTATTGCCTACCCGATCCTGAAATCCTTCGAAAACGACCAGCAGACCGTATCCCTGAGGCAAGCAGATCAGACCTGTTCGGTGCATCCTCGCCCAAACCAGATCGCCTTCCTACCCCCTCTAGTTCACCCAGCGCCAGCCGTCGCGAGCTTACAGTCTTTCGGAGCAAAAAGATCATGCTTTCCAACGATCTAGAACTTGGTAGTCGGCTTCTGGAGACTATTGAAGATTTGATCATTAGTGGAGGAGGTAGTGTGACGGGTGCAGTGCATAGGGCGGATATCTTCATTTGCCACTACCGCGAGAACCTCAATTACCGCATTGCTTCGAGAGCAGGAAAGGATGTAGGGAATCTGGCGTGGCTCTATCACCTCATCACGCACAATGATTGGACCTCGCCGCTCCGCCGTTTGCTGCATTATCCCATAGCCCGTCACGGACTTCCTGGCTTCAATCGCTTTCGTATAAGTCTTTCGAATTACAATGGTGAAGCCCGTGTATACTTGGAGAACCTTGCCAAAGCCGCTGGTGGAGAGTTCACTAAAACCATGAAGGAAGACAATACTCATTTAATCACAGCCCATATGGTCAGCGAAAAGTGTGACGCCGCAAAAGAATGGAATATTCACACCATCAACCATCTATGGCTTGAAGAAAGCTACGCCAAATGGTCGATCCAAACCGTCTCCAATCCGCGCTATTCCCATTTCCCATCACGTACCAACTTAGGCGAGGTAGTCGGTCAGACACCGATCGACAAACAATCAGTCGAGCGTGTGTTCTTCCCCCAAGGCTCGGACGTCGATGAGACGGCCGAGGGTGAGACTATCTCAAAACCAATGTCCACTCGAGACCAGAACGTTGCACCTTCTAAGTCGAAGAAAGCCGGTAGTGCTCGCACTTCGGTTTCTGCAAGGGGTTCAGAGATTCCGAATAATACTTCCCAGCCTAATGATGCCACTCCCAAGGCCTCAAAAGAGAACAGACGGCATACTGATGGCGCTTTCCGAACGCCTGCACCATCTCGATTCGTAGGTCAGGGTAAAGAGAATGAGACCCCATCCACCACGGGCAGTCGTAGTGCCAAAGACAAGGCAGTTGCGAAGTTGCACGAGCTTGCTCCCGATATTGCGCTCTTCGAAAAGGAGACGAAACGAGTAGGTGGGGTAATTCATGGGAAAGACCGGAAATCAAGTGAAGACAAAGCTTCGGAAGACAACAGGAAGCGTACTATCTCTGTAGACGACGATACCGACACAGGGGTGGATGAGGCTAGGGGAGCCAAGAGAGCCAAAAACTCAAAAGTTCTAGCTCCTGTAACTATGCGTCTGGCTCTTACCGGGATCAAGAGATGGGTAGGCGCCGCAAAGAAAGAGGGCGAAGAGCGAGTGAGTCCATGCTTGATCTGATCTACCCATAATATCTGACAAGATATAGACACGGCTTCGAGAGATGGGTATTCTGATAACCCAGGACTTCACAAGCTGCACGCATCTTGCTTCTCCAAGGATCGTACGTACGCAAAAATTTGTTTGTGCTCTTGCACACGGTCCTGTCGTCATCTCCGACCAATTTATCGACGACTGTCTTGCGAATGGAGGTCCCCTCGACCCGGAAGACTACCTCTTAGAAGATGAAGAATCTGAAACAAAGAGTGGATACAAACTCTCCGATGCCTTGCTAAGGGCAAAGGAAAACAAAGGCCGTCTTTTACGAGGCTATTCCATCTATGTCACTGAAGCCGTCCGCGGGGGGTTTGAGACATACAAATCCATCATTGAAGTGAATGGCGGGAAATGTCTGATGTACCGTGCTCGTGCGGCTACCAGTCTTCGTACTGGTGTGGACGAAGACACCGAAGAATCCGAATCTAGTCGACCCGATTTCGCGTACCTTATCAGTGGCCAGACTCATGAGGAGGCGAAGTTGTGGCCAAAATTCAAGCAGATGGTGGAAGCGGCGGGCAAGAACCCTCGTGTTGTCAGAAATGACTGGTTGCTCAATACGGCCCTGTCACAGCAGCATCATTGGCAAGACTTTTACGCTTTGACCGAGAAGGACATTGGAACTCCACCGCCTTGAGTTTTTTGGCGTGTAATCCTGCATCGAGCGAGGCGTTCCGCTGGTGGGTTAGCTTCCATATTGATGAGACCATTGTAGCTAGGGTTCGAAAATAACGACATCAGCACCATCTTCTTCCCTCTCTCCAGAGTCGAATTACGCAACGAATCTCTGCACATCCAATCCCAGTATCAGAAGAACTTGACACCCTGCTGATCCTCACTCCCAAACACCTGCGCCTTGCCCCTCTTCACCAGCACATTCAAACTCCTCCGCAACAACTCCGCATCCATCCCATGAAAATCCTGCCCCACACTCATCTCCCCACTCACAAGCTCATACAACGTCAGCACCATATTCTTCTGCCCCGTCGCCTCCACCCACTCCGCAACCACATCCGCCCACTCCTCCGGCCTCTTCCAAAACACCCAAAACGTACCGCCCCCCTTCCCCTCGGACCCACCAACCCATTCCGCCCTCCGCCCCCCCTCTTCGCTCGTCATCCACTCCACGATCTCGCGCGCGTCGTGCGCTGAGAGACGTTTGCGCAGAGACGTGTTTTTGAAGAGGGGGCTTTCGAGGGCGGTGGCGAGGGAGAGTTTGTAGAGGTGGTGGTGGCGGGCGTGGCGTTGGATGAGGCGGGACCATTTGCGGAGTTGGGAGGTGCGGGTTGTGAGGTTTGGTTGGAGGGTGTAGAAGGGGGGGAAGGTGTGGATTTTGGGGTAGGGGAAGGGTGGGGGGGTGGAGGTGGTGGTCATGGGTTTGGCGGGGTGAGGTGATGGGTGTGCGTTGAGTGGGGAGGTTGTGTAGAGGGCTTCGATCCGGGTTGCTGTTCGGCTGCCTACTTAGAATATGTAGTACTATTTAGGAATAGAATAGACTGGTTCGGCTTTCCTGGCTTCTGACTTGGTAGATGAAAACGTTGTTGGCGTATATACCGTTGAATTGGGGCGTGATACCATTGATATTCGCGTGCCCGCTTGATATCTTGAATACCGTGTCTGTTATGGGGGTGACGCTGAGAGTCTATGCCTAGATAGGTATAGAGCCTAGTCTTATCGATAACCAAATGTATGCTAACGTTCTGCCAAGCCCTATCCGAGGATCCTTGAGTTCTTAGGAACCATCTGACTTTACGCTCAAACACTTGAACTCTTGCCCATGTGCTTAAGTACAATGTCATCCTGACCCAGATTGAGTGTTTGTGTGAGATTTCTAGATAAGGCCTATCATGTCGATCCCAAACGAAGCTCTGCAACGGGTCAGTTCAAGTATTGCCTCTATCAGTTGCATACTATTTCTAATTAACCATCTAGCTCGCGCAAGAGATAGAATCACAAGCCATCACCGCTCAGCGTGATATAAACATCGTCAAGACGACGGTAGCAGGGAAACAGCGAGATGTCCGGATGCTAGAGCTTACGTCCTCTGAAGTCAAGGGGTTGGACAAGGATACAAAGGTCTATCGGGGTGTGGGGAAGATGTAAGCCCTTCATTCATGCGGGTAGAAGAAGCGTATTTGATGATTGCGATGTAGGTTCGTGTTCAGTCCAATGGACGAAGTGCAGAAACGCCTTTCTTCTGAGACGGCGGAGCTGAAGTCGGATATTTCGAATCTTAATAAGAAATTACACTATCTGGAGACGACGCACAAGAACAGCCGGGAGCATATCGATAAGATCATGAAGTCGGGCGGGAAATTCTGAAGGGACCTTATTGCGAATATTTATCGCGCAGGAGCTCGACATGTTACAATCACAGCGTGTGAGGCGGTCTCTTCATTGTTACCAAATATCGCCTCATGATCAAGGCTTTCCAGCACTGAGTACCTTTCAAACGCAAAGGGCTCAAGCTGAACACGTGTTGGCCAGTTCCCATATCAAGTTTCGTCCGACCCTGGCCATTGGTATCAAGCTCTTGATATCTACGGACGACTAAGAGAGTGATTGAGCGGTAGCCACGCAGATTCTTCACATAACGAGCATGTTTTCAAAGGATGATTGTTCTATCAGAGAAGCCTCTGTTCCATGTCTAATCTTAGGGTTGTGGTACCACCTTCTCCAAGGTAGTCGAGTTTAACGTCAAGTCCTGGCATCTCAACGTACTCAACGTCATTCTAGCTACCTAGACATCGAACAGCTTATGATCCGCAAAGATATCATTGAATCAGCTTGTTGCAGCAGCATCGACGATCGGCGATTTCAAACCCAGCTGCGGCGCCAATACACTTGGTGGGGTCTGATAAGGGATCTTGTTGAATGAGGAGCCCCACTCCTCCTGATTTTCACGTATACGGTCGAAACGTTCATGTTGACTAGCAATCAAGCTTAATCCCAGAGCGTTCATCGTTCCTCTTCTCTGCAAAAAAATCATCAAATCAGTCCACGTTGCGAGCAACAGAAATATACAACCAGTGCCACTCCCACAAAAGATTCCCGCCCAACAAGTTCACACCTTCCCCAACGATGACCGAAACCGACCAACCACCTCCCTATACTGATCCCATAAACACACTCACCACCACCACTACCACCTCTAACACCTCCAACGCCAACGCAGACCCAACCAGCACCAGCGGAAACAACCGCGACTGCTCCAACACCAGTGGCGACAACAACCGAAACTGCATCAACTGCGTGAACTGCTACGATTGTCGTGATTGCAAGGATTGTACGGATTGCAAGGACTGTAGGGATTGCACGAATTGTACCGATTGCAAGGACTGTCGGAATTGCAGTGGGGTGACGGGGTTGAGGAATGGGAGGGATGTGCATGGGTAGGGGTAGGGGGCTGGGGTTGGGGCCGGGGATAGGGTTGTGGTGGTGATGGTGATGGTGGGGTGATGTTGAGGAGGGTTGGGATTTGGTAAGGAAAGAGTGACAGCGTAGAAGCTCGAGGGCTTTGTGTATCGAGGCGCGGTGAATGATATGAGTGTAGACATGATATGAAAGCTAGCTCTTTTGCAAGGGAAACCATCATTAGCGTAGGAATGATAGGAGACTGTTCCGTGATTGATGGTAGTGAGCAAGGTTGTCCATGGAGAGATGACAACCGTATTTTCCCCCCGAGTTGTTCATCCTTGCTTCCCAAAGATCGACTCGATCAAAGTCACACTACAAGCACTCTGTTGCAAGGCCATGAGACAACAGGACCAGTTCTTGAGGTTTGAGCCTCAAGCGTTTGATGCTGGTGATTGATTGGTACAGCCGTTGAATATCGCGTGCCTCTCCAGAAAGTCAAATGTGGGGTCACTAGCGCCGTCTTTCTGGATCACATGAGAACCCCGCACAGCTGTACAACTCCTACCTCAGACTCACCACAGCTCTCGTTCCTGAATCAATTCATCTCAAATTGGTCAAGTTATACAGACCTAAACCTTCCAAGCTTCCATCAATCGAAACCCAGAGCTTTCATTGTCGAGCTCGCATCCCTCGACTGACAGCCATCATGTCTGCCGATACAGTAGAACCCCTCACCAAGGTCGACTCGGCCATCTCTGGTCTGTCGTCATCTCCTCCGGATGACAAAGGAATGGTGAAAGGACATCGGAGAGCAAGCTCGAGCGCAGCTGGAGTGTACAACATCAATGACTTAGGTACGTTCGTGAGAGCGAGCTGATTTTGACAATAGAAAATGCTTGGTGCCATATGACGTAGCAAACGTAAGCTGACAATTGTATAGAAAAGGAAGGGAAGGAGCTGCGGATAGCACCGGAAACACAGAAGCTGAACTGGTAAGCAGAACAGAACCTGCTGTCGACGGCCTGACCATTATTTCAAGCAATCATTGTGCTGTAGTATCACGAGCAATAAGCCATGCTGACCCACTCCCAAGGCGACTCAATAAGTCACCAGCGACACTGGATGAGCCGGCTGTGCTCAAGAAGATGCTCACAGAGCCTCCAGTCAAGAAGATCGACCTGCACTTCCCACTTGGGCTTGAGGTCACTGCACGGAACATGAAGGGTGTAACCATCAAGGATGCACTGGATGCTATCCATAAACAGTTCAAGAAGAAGGTATGACAGTATTTCTTGGTGCTCAGTGTGATGAAAGTTTTTTTCACTGCCGATATCGTTTGCGGCAGAAGATGAGACATTTTGCAGTATAGGAGCAGTCGATACCCCATCACAGTGCTCAGGCTGCATGATATGTTATCCCTTCCCATACTCGCTCACGGCTCGGTTCAATGGTCGAGACGCCAAGCTAACACACGGCGTTGCTTAGGCGGATGACGAGCTAGAACTACCTGTCCTTGCAGGCTTCGAATGGGACAAGGAAGAGTCATGGACTCGGCTGATCGTCCACCAAAAGAAGGAGGGCCAAGCGATGAGTAGTACCAAGAAGAAGGGCAAGAAAGACAAGGAAGGCGCGGAGGAATAAACGCTCAGCGACGGGCCTCTTCCTAGATAGCCATGGGCCGAAGGGCGCAACTGGTGAAGTCGAGAGGGCAAATACAGGCGTAGCAATGTACGAACACGGGGAGCTGGAGTTGGAGATGGCAAAGGAAAGGTACCTGTTGTATACAGATGCTTTAGCTCAGACGCTTCGCTCTGAAGGTTTAGGGTTTGTGTTCCATTCATTGACAAACCCAAACACAGCCTTGACTCGTAGAGACCCACATCATGCAGGATGAGGTGCGTGGATGGGGTGAGTGAAGTGAGAGTAGATGGTCCGCAATCGTTCAAATGAAGAAAGAGAATGTGTGGAAAATCGAAGGCAAAATTGTGTAGCTCGGGGTCTAGGAACAAGCTAGTCCACTATAGGAAGGTTTCACCACCGTCTTCCAATCACTCGCGAAATGCCATCCTTATCGGCATTCTGCATGTGGTTGCAGGCGAGGTCGGCCTTCTTTTAGCCTTGCGGTCGAGAGGGGTAGCTAAGTGAGCCCACCAGCTTCAAACTCTCTATAATGCAGCAACATCCGTACATTGCGGCAATGGCGCAGGCGGTCAATTTGCAACGTACTGTCTATTTAACAATCTCTAGAAAATCACAACGATGGAAGAGAGAGCCTCGATTCCTCCCGGGCTACCTCCGCCAAACCCCACGATCTCCTACTGGCAAAGAACGCCCTCACGTCTAGCCTATCATCGAACCACGCCGGAGGTGCCTAAATGTATAGATGTCCTCATCATTGGCTCTGGAATCACGGGCGCCAGCCTCGCCTACAATGTTCTCAGCCAACCTATCAAACCCTCGGTCCTTCTGCTCGAAGCGCGGACGGTTTGTTCAGGTGCAACAGGCAGGAATGGAGGGCATACGAAACACGCAGGCTACCGTGAGTTTCTAGACAACATGAGAACTCTTGGTGAAGAGGAGGCCGCCAAAATAGTCAGGTTCAAAACCAATTGTATGAGAGCTGTTCATGCATTTGCGAGAGCGCATAAGATCGAGTGTGATAGCTGGCAAGGAGATACCGTGGACGTTTTCTATGACCGAGGCCAAATGGAAAAGGCAAAGAAAGCCGTTCGAGAAATCAAGCGCGTACTTGGGCAGAAGGATCCTGCTGCACGATATGACTTTTGGGACGCCGAAGACACCAAGAAGAAGTTTTTGGTTGAAGGATCTTACGGCGCTGTATCCTACGAAGCTGGAAGCCTATGGCCTTATAAATTCGTGATTGGGCTGTTAGAGCTGGCCATCAAGCTGGGCATGAACTTGCAAACAGAGACTGCTGCTAGGAAGCTCATCAAGCGTGAGGATGGACAGCAAGGTTGGATCGTTCAAACATCACGAGGAGACGTCACAGCAAATCAGGTACTGCTGGCGACGAACGGTTACACAGCAAATTTGTGCCCTGCGCTTCAGGGTATCATAATACCACTCAGAGGACACATGACGGCACTGAGACCGGGGTTGGGACTGCCAAAACATGGTCTTAAAACTACATATTCATTCATCTACGATGATGGTTATGACTATATGATCTCGCGTCCACAAGGCACGAGGTTCGCTGGGGACATCATGATTGGCGGTGGTTCCACCATGACGAAAGACAAAGGTTTCCGCGAGTTTGGTACTACAGATGACACAACGATAGACCCAACCATACTTGACTATTTGGAAAATAGTGCAAAGATCCGTTTCGGATCTAATTGGGGTGAGGACAGCCCTGAGGGTCGAGTGCGTAATGCATGGACAGGCATCATGGGATACTCTTCCGACGGCTTTCCTATTGTTGGGCAAGTGCCGGGTCAGGACAATCTATACATTTCTGCATCCTTTCAGGGCCTGGGCATGGTGCTATGCTTCGATTCAGCGAAAGCCTTGATCAGCATCATGAATCAAGAAGATGAAGCAGAATTGAATCAATGGTTCCCCAAAGCTTTTCGCACGGCATTGAATAGGACCGAACCCAAGTTTCAAGGACGGCTGCACACGACAGTAGTCCCGATGGATCTTGAAGTCAAAAGTCAAGCCTAGTAAATGACAGCGCTATGTGAGATTTCTGCAAGGCGCTACCAAGTTAGGTGGCTGAGCAGAAACGACCGCTTCTGGGGCACAAAGTCGTCATCATTTACCAAGCATCCTTACAGAGCCATGGGACAATCCTGTCAATTACAACATTTCTCAGCAGGAAAAACTGCTTGCCGGGACAAAGCTTAATAGGCATATGGAAACGATAGCATTACAGGGTAACGACAGGTGTCTTTGAATACGGAGCTATTTTAAAATAGACCACAAGATTGGCCTGCTCCATGAAAAGTATCATGCTTGGGAACGTTTGCTTGATCTTCGGAAAACAAGATCCTTGCCGCTAGCCGCTTTCGAGCTCGGCTGATGTAAAATCCCATATGTGGGGGAATGCTCCTAGAGAAAGGAAGTGGAAAATCAAAATGGGGGAAAACGCCTGATCCAACACAAAGGCTCAGTGACAGACGATCTACAGGCACGCCATGTGGAAACCAATCAAATCCATAAATAAACCACGATATAAACCAAAGTCGTTAGCTTGACGGTTCCCGTTGCCCAACATCTCATCAGCAAGGCCCCCAAATGCCAGGATGCAGGTGTGGATCCCTACAACTAGGCTAAAGATAACTGGCCTTTACTCATATCTACCATGACTGTTGGGGTTTCCCCTGTGCTCTCGGGTGCCGGAGCTGGCGTGCGCGTTCCGGGAAGATCTACCAACGGCACCGCGTTCATGCGTGCGTTCTTGTGAATCCGCGCCGCCAGCATTATTTCTTGAAGTGCTGCTTGATGTCTGACGCTCCTGCCTGCGCTCTTGTTGATCGAAAGATTCGCTTATTGTCGTCGGGTATCTGTATGAGCTGCTTGGGGCAGTTCCGCGATCTTGTGGTTCCAGGTTGGATGTGACGTAGCCAAGGTATTGTCCTACTCGGGCTTGAATCTGGCTCAAGCCAGCTTGCTGCTGTGCCAATGCTGCGGTGTTGCGCTGGTCTGAACTGCGGATAGCTGCCAGGGTTCCAGGTGACGGAGGAGGAGTGCCTGGACCGGATGATGTCTGGTTCTGGCCGTGTTGGTGTCTAACACCAGCATAACCACCACTGGGGTATCCGCCGTATCCGGAACTTCGATCATCGCTCCAGTAACTGCCACCCTGGTATTGGCCACCATGATACTGACCGCTTTGGTATCGACCGCTCTCGCGTTCCCTCTGGGATTGATTGTCTTCGGGAGATCTGGCCCTAGTACACAATATCTGTAAGCAAAGTTTCCCTAGATGCGAGGTATCGAATACGAGGGCAGGCTCACGGCATTGTATCCAAGAGCGAATGCGGTCTCCTCAGAGTATCTGGCAAACGTGTGTGCTATGACACGATCAATATATGACGAATGTGTAACAAGGAATTGGAGCAGTGAGTAGGAGAGAGAGAAAGGAAGTCTTGATGCCCGGAGAAAGGATACAAGGAGCAGCGACTCTCTCCTTTATACTACTGTACCGGTGGCCCCTCATCTCGGCATTCGCCTCATTCGGACTTTATGGTGGTGGTGGGCAATTAGAATATGCCTGCAATCAATGATGATGGCATGGAAAGGCTGCAGTATCGAAGTAGCTCTTCCCTCGCAAGGCTCATTTCATCGACAATCCGGAATGTTTCACCAATAATTGAATGCGACTTACAGTCGATACAACCATGTCAATGCAATGTTCACGGCCTGCGTGCCAATTTGAGCTGTTCCGATTGATCGTGCCCTACAGCATCGGGGTGGCTCATTTCAACATTAAACATGATCTGCCACGTGGCAGCGTGCATATAAGGATCTTAAACGGCGAAAAATTCATTCGGAAGAAGTCCCGCAGACCAGGTTAGGTCGATAAGATCGGCATACGCCTTTTCTAGATGTCACTAAGAATTTGGAGCAAGGGTGGTCGTGAAGGCATCAGCCACCTTGCCGAGTCATGGCCTCTCGACGCTCCTGGCTTTGCGTTGTGTGATCGGAAGCTGTTGCTAAAATGCCTTGAAGATTCTGTAAGAGGTCAGGCAGCAGCCTCGGAACCAAATATTGGTACGAAGACAAGGGAATCAGCCTCGTCCAGACATCGATCGTTGAGCACTCAAAATCAGGGAGGCAAAGGCGTGGTGAGGTCGGAGAATCTGACCGTCATGGGTCGCATATGGACGGTCAGGCACACTAAGTAAGGTATTTATATCTCACAAATTAGTAACGTCTTTAACTAGGCTGAAGCCATTTCGCCGACATTTGCAAACTGCTACAATTTTCGTTTCGTGCTGGACGAAACTTTGTTGCTAAAGTTAGTTTGTTGTCGGAGCTAATTGCCTTCGCCCAAATCGTTGAAATCACTGCCCTGTGCAACCCAATCTTCTGAAAAGTTTGCGATTTACCATGGCGGCTACGGGGAATCGGAAAAGTGGATGTCTGTGGCACAATCGTGCATCTCAAAACCTATCACCTGATTCCCGAGGGCCCGACTTAGGCTACCTGGGAACACAGATTGCCCAGGTTCCTTCCACTTTAACCGAATCGCCCCTAGTTCTTCATTTGGTCGAATCAATACCTGATGCTATTTTCAAATCAGCAAATTCCCTGGTGAATAGCAGCCGTACAATGTCGGTCGCTCACCTCGCGGTATCAGAATAAGCATCACCCCAGCCTCGACTATTCCTAGTCAAACACCACCGTGTGGCCGCATGCATGAAGGATCTTATCATTCAAATCAATTCATGTTAGCAAATTCACCATCAACGGTCGATGAGAAAAGCGTCGGATTATCTGTTGGCGGATCACTTTGCGTAAATTACCTAGCCTTCAATGTTGTCAGAGATATCTGAAATAGCCATCAAACACCTTTGTGCCGTCGGCACAGGTTGTGCTGCGGCTTGGCGACGTTGACGAATTCCTGCACGATCAGGCCACGTCGCTAGTCAAAAGCTTGGACAGCAGTTCTTGACGAAATCTTTTGTTGGCTGCGCCCAGACAGTGAACTTACGGCCAGAGCATCCTCGCATGAAAAGCTGTGCGCTTCGAGAACATCGATGACTAGAGGTTCTGGGAAGTGGGCTTTGCAAATGTGCTGTGTTCGATATGCATGCGTCCCTTCGAACGGCATTCTCGGCAGTGCGAACGAACTTTAAGGGTGGCAGAAGGAAGTCCATGCTCCGCGCTGCAGCACAAAGTCACAGTCTTAGCCTATCATGACCGTAGAGAAGGTAGTGACGATTAGCACGTGTCACCTCGCAACGAGTTCCCTAATATGACGCTGTGAAGCTCATGATACGGAGACCAAGCTTTCCGTGAATAGCCAATTAGTTCAGGTCATTTGGGACATAGTTTATCACAGGCGAACGACGTCGGACTGCATAGTCACACGTGCCTTACTGCGCACTCTTCAATTACAGAGCACCCCGGCTACAATGATACCTTCGCAAACGCCGAGAAACCAAAGACTTGAGTTCAACTCATAGCACAGCCCTCGACAGATTTGAACCCGAGGTTCCCTCGCCTTTTGACGTATTGCTCAAGCGTTCCAGTGCTTCACATCTGCCAGCAGACGGTGTTAAGCTTGTTGGCTGCGCTGTTGCAGAGGTATAAGGCAATCCTAAGCTCGGAGGAGGCAATCTGTACTGGCCTAACAATGAAGTAGTGGAGTATGCGGTGACTAATCGTCAGGGTCGACGATACAGCATCCGAGGCGTCTCCTGAAGACCATTAGCTATCCGCAAGAAAGTGGATACGTGGACGATGACATACCCCAAAGACGTTCTCATGACGGAACAATCACTATATATATATAGAAGTCCGTATCTGCACGGGCAGAGCCTCGTCGGCTGGGAGTACGCTATTGACCAACAACATGACGATTCCTGTCAACAGAGACTTAGCTTCATCAACATGCTAGATCATCTTCATTACTACCTATCATGGCTCTAGGACTTCTTGGGAGGGATCTTCTCCAGTCTGTCTTCCCACTTCTTGGACTCCCGATCAACCGATTCAATCCTATCGGACTTCTCTCCAGTGGCTATAAACTTTTGCCATGCATCTTTTTCGCCAACGTAGCGGTCGACAGCCGGGGTGTTACCATCTGCCTCGTTTCCTTGCTTGCTGGAGCTGCTGATTGAGCATCCATCGTCCGTTTCGCGGTTCGATCCGCTGCCAATGACACATTGTAAGCGACAGGGACATACTATGAGACTAAGAGCGACTGGGGACTCACGCCATGATCTAGATACTGGTGGTGAGGATCCGTGGTCAAGGTAGACAAGGGAGGACTAAGTCTGAGGTGGTGCAAATCGACCGAGGAGAGGGACGGAAAGAACCTGCGGTAGATTTGCAAAAGGAGCCACATCCTCGTCTTTGTATCAACAGATGAAACACGCAAAGGAGCAGGGCCTATGTCGTCCTCCCTGTACTTGAACTCGTGGCCGGGGAAACTTTGCTCACTTTTGCAGCGGCAGAAGAACATTGCACGCGTCGTTACAGAAATCCTGGCCGCGCTTAGTTGACAATCTACCCCGGGTGGAGGAGGATGCAAATTCAGGTTGGAGCGAGTTCTTGTGCACTCGATCTTCCCCATACGAGCAAACATTCGGCCTGAGGCCGATCATGATTATGCAGATCGACACCCCAGTTGTCGAAGCACACAAATACGCCTCGATACGCCTCGCATGTTGTCGGAACTCTAGCATCCTCTATGTGACTGGCAAGCAAATGGAGGAGTGCGATTTCTCCATATCTACACGCTGATTGGTCAGCGATCCTATGAATCTTGGCCGTGTGCTCATCGGGGTGTAGTACCATCGTATCCAAGGAGAGCATACCTCGAAGCGAGCCTATAGCACAAGCTACCCGACCTACTGGTCGCATATCCAAATACATCTGTATGTGAGCCCATCATGTTGCGCAGAACCTGCATGAAAAGCTGCAGCTCTATCAAACCTTGCGGGGCTGTCGCGACATCTGGTAACTCATGTAGGAGCATTCATTGGCGAGGGAATAACCCGCGACGAATTTGACAATGCTCCGGACCGGATTCCCCTTCGATCCCGCGAGAAGGGCCCCCAATCGAAGTATTTCTTCAAGATTTAGCGCCAGCACCGTTAGACGTTCCCATCATCTTCTCTTTGAAGTAGTGAAGATTAAAGTAGGCCTCGACAGGCTATCTCTCCCTCTCAAATTACCACCACGGAGATTATCACCATACGAGGCTGACAAGCTATGACTCGTGATTCGTTGATACAAGTGGGTCGCATGGTCCAAGCTTTCTACTTAAAGCAGGAGCTCTTTCGTCCATCCAACTGACTGTCTGTAACCTCATACCTCGAAGGCACTCGATCCCCTCTTTGACGAAAATATGGTACCAATCTGCGCATGATAGAACTTCCTGTTGCAGCCACCTGCAGTACAACCCGGCGCAGGCACTGCATCTGGTTAGAGTCCTGAATGTTCGACTTCAATTTGTTGTCTTCGGAGTTCCCAGGTCGTTGGTTCTCAGCTGCAAGGGCGCACGCAGCTCCCAATCCTACTGGTCAATCATATCTAAGCCCAGCTGTCATGATTCTCCGATGCAACCAAGCCACGTGCTACCTTCCTCGCTGGGAGACTTCCTCAACGACTATTCTAGTCTTCAATTACAGCTGAGCTCTCTTCAGCCCTCGTGCAGCAGCTCTCTACTTTTACACGGCAATTGTCTACATGGCAGACTGACGTACCTAGTCTAGAGCTGTGAACACATTTTCACAAGGCTAGGACTCTGCGTCATGAGCCTTGACCCTAGCGAGCCTGCGCAGGGTCCCACTCGCCTTCAAAGCATACACGTTCACTCCACACACAACATCAAGATAATCATCTGCCAAGGGAGCGCCGCTTTAGTGGCCCTATACATCAGTAATCTATGTCGATGCCACGATCCTACGTCGCAATCTGCTGCTCCGAACCCTCGTAGCTCAGCTGTGATTGCGTTAGCTGCATTGGTGACCTATACCCAGCATCCCACGATGTGCATGCGAGTAGCATTCGATCTCCGCATGGTGGCGAGCCACCACACCTACCGCTCTACCAAGCGCTCGATAATCTCCGGACAACTATCTCTCCAGGGTTTGCCAGGCCTCCTGGAGCATTAGTGCGTCTTGGGGCACCCTGAGCCTCACTTATAATCTCCCATATGACTACGATGCCAGATGATCGTCTGTAACCCAAGTGACCTATTGTCGATACGCCATAGACAGCTTTGACCGTTCCTCGAAAGCCCTTTGCTCTGGCACATGCCCTTCAAACATCTACGATTCCAGAGCGTGACCGGGATAACTTTGCTAATGATGCTTGCAAGGATCCCCCGCTACCAGTACCTTCAATTCTGTGTTGAACCACGACCTCAAATACACATGTGAGATATGCAATCTATGCGGGTGACGAGATTACCTCAATTATGAGCGTGTGAGAAATCTACTTTGTTCCAAATGATTGCGATCCTCGGTCGGAAACGCATCCATCATCATCTCGACGATGAATACGTACGACAGATCTGAAGCCCCGTTCCAGGCAGAAGATCTGGTCTCATCGATTCATGCTGTTCAAGAAGACGGAGTCATATCGCGTAGCATTATTAGCGCTGTTTTAAATACGGCCTACTTAAGTACCAATTCCTCCACGCGAGATTTCCTGCCCACGAGATTTTTGGTAAGAAAAAGGTCTTGGTAGATCGTATAATACAGCTATCTGTACTGGGATACTATATGTATGTACCCCCAGAGGATCTAGTAGTAAAAATACCTGTTTTGTAAAATACTGCCTAGATACTGCATACATGATTTGGTTCACCCCCCACCCCCCCCCCCCCCCCCAAGCGCCCTTAAAGTAGGGGACAAATGTCTAAATTCTAGGTAAGGGTCGCTAGGAATTAGTGGGGTTCAGCTATAGTATAGCTACCTACTATATTATAAAAACCGACTCGAGAGTAAAACCTCTTATTAACCTATCTTAGAATAAGGTATTAAGAGAGTATTTAAAACCCTTGACCATTCTTTGCTTGAAGCCTTGTCTATCTCAAACCGCTGCGCTTTATCTCTACCTTACTTCTTTAAGCTGTCTTGATCCTGCCATGCAAATATTGGGACAGTGTTGGGAGAGCATTCGAAGACTACTTTCACAGAGCTGATGGATATGTTGAAATCTACTACAAATACCATAATAGCTTGATTCAAGCATCTGGCAACTTTTGCCATTTCGACAGGATACCCCCCGGGTAGGACTCTTGTCGGCACTGCTGAGGTGAGATCGCCTCAGCCTATCATTTTGTCACACATGATATCCGCTCACCAAAAGCCCATGCGTGTTCCCATCCTGGACAAGTGAAGGTACAGTCTGCATTTATGTTTCTGGCCCGTGCCCGAGGCGGCGTTCATAACATTATTGTACACACCGTAGATGAGCCATCCTCCCAACCGCAAGCTCGACTCTGCCTCCCTGGTAAAAACCACAAAAGAAGAAGAAAAGTGTGGTATCCCCATTCTATGCTCCCTTAGGCTTTCATAGACTCTATAATACTGCGAACACCGGCAAAATCAAACTCGGCCAGCGTCTCATCCCAGACCCGCTGAATCACTACCTTACCCTGCGGGGTGTACAAGTAGGAGGGGAATCTGTGGGGAGCTCATCAGAAAAGGGCCTGGGATGAAAGGAGGATAAAAGAGGTGTAGACTTACGGATGAACCTTCCAACTCATGAGGAAACAGCCATGGGACTCCTTGCCCTTGTTCACCACAGCGTCAACGTAGCACGAAGCGCCGACCTTCGGGCTCCGTCCAGCGATGAGCCCAAAGACGGTGATCAGAGCATTTATTACCTTGGCGTCTGCGAGGTCTCGGGCAAGATTGGTGCCACGTACAAAGGCAGGATCGGCGAGGTTGATAATCACGTCGTTGGCGGACACATAATCAACGAGGTTCCAGAGGAGCATCTGACCTAACAGCTTTGTCACTCTGTAATTGTCGCTGCGGTCGAAGTTGGCGGGGTCATCCAGTGCGGGGAAGAGAGGATTCTTGTCCTTCTGGACGAACTTGGTGTCGAGGGTCAGCGCGGCGCTCGAAATAGTCAGATGGGCAGGCTGGCCTGGTGGACCTCTGGCTTTGAGAATCGGAAGGAGGAGGACCGTTAGCAAGATGGTTGAAAGATAGTTGACCTGGAAGCTCTCTTCATGGCCCGTACTGTCGCATTTGCCATAAGTGAACCGAGCGCGGCCAGCGTTGAGGATAACGATATCGATGCGCTTGAGCTTGGTAGCGACTTGCTTGGCAAAGGCCTGGACTGACTCGTACAAGCACATGTCCAATGGCCACACCTCAATCTGAGCAGTGGGATATCGGTTGCGCATTGTAGCAGCAGCGGCCTCGCCCTTTTCGAGCGAACGCACCGCGACGATCAAATGTGATAGTTTCAAGCCCAGGAGCTGCATCGCCGCCTCGTAGCCCAGGCCGACATTGCTTCCCGTCACGATGGCCGTCTTGCCTGATAAGTCGGTGGTTCGAGGAGGCCATTGCGCCCTAGCCATGAACTGATTGCTAAAAAACGTATTGGGGAAGAAGGGAGTATCCGAGGGCTCCAGATCCTTAGAGCCGACCATGGTGATGATATCGATACGTTAATGGGTGGGGGTATGTGTTCGAAAGGTGAACTGTGAAAGGTGAAAGGTAGAAAGTGAGACATTGGGTGGGCCCTTGATTGTTATATGCTTTGAGGTCAGTCTTCCCTCTCGGTATGAACTGCGCAGAAACTGGAATTGTGTGCCTAGGAAGGAAGTGAAGACAACCGCCCAAAACGGAAAGTACGTGACGTGGAGATGGGCTATTCCATAAACGGAAAACAATATCGGTGGGTCCTAGATTTACTAGTACTACGGTATCCGGGGGTTTAATTGTTAGTCATGAAGCCACAGTCATGTCTTTGCTTTGCTGACCAATCAACTTCCCTGTCTTTGAAGATCCTATTAACAAATGATACTTTACCCCAGCTACAGTGAATAGCCGTTGCATCCGTGCTCCGCCCGCCAAACGCTAAGCCCAAAATGGCAAACAATATGAGTGGAGACATGGAGGCGGTGGAGTAGGATATCAGACGTGGACCAGAATCGACGGCCCTCCCACCCTCTGTCTCCACAGACATTGTATACCTATTCCGGAATTTGAACCTTTTGAAGCTCTGCATTGCATCACAAGGCAACATACATGCCTTACCCCAACAAGCCACCAGGTGAGCGGACTCTCATTCCCGAGCCAAGGACCTAACGCGTGGCAGAACTGCATTTCATGGTGAAGACCGGTGTGGAAAAGTTTAATCCAGAGGATCGTAAGCTCATCCGCAGCCATGTTATGAAGGGTAAGAACCTGGGCAAGATACGGCCCTCTCGAAGGGGCAGACAAGACGTCTTATCATCGTCATCCAGCTGCTCGGACACATCGAGTCCCGATAGAACTAGAGGCCGTGATGGGTCTTCTCTATCACGGCCTTCATCTTCTTCTACTACCCACCCCACCCCTGTTTCCGAGTCTTCTCTACCACGGACTTCATCATCTTCTACCCACCCCACCCCCCGATCACCGGCAACGATTCCCCGCCAGTTCGGCTCGGTTGCTTCGGCAGTATGTTTTGCCGACTCTGTGCAGCCCGCTACGGTCGACGTTGTTCTGCAGTGTGAGTACCTACTAGTACGTAGTAGTTCCATGTCATTCATCTTACAGTAGTCGAGACCACTCAACTGATAACTGATACCCGGCACCCAGTCTCTTCCATCGCCAAGCAGCTCCTCTTCCCCTTGGAGACTTGCATGTTCTTTGAGAAGAGGGCCGAAAACTGGATTGCGCCTTTAGCAGTCGATCCCGTCTATCTCCACGCCAATATCTTCACATCACTGTATTATTTCGATGTGATCCTGCCTCGGAGATCTTCCCGTCCAAGTCAGCGCACATTACATCACCATCACAAAGCGCTAAGCCTGCTTCGCGAGAGGCTCTTATATGGCAATGACCATGCCCGGCTTTCTAACAATACCGTGTCCGTCGTCCTGTGTTTTACCGGCCAAGCGTTCTGGACGGGCGACTTGAGGTCTGCCACGAATCACATGGAGGGCATACGCAAGATCGCCAACCTCAGAGGAGGCCTGAGTACATTTAAAGACAATGAAAAGCTTCTGGTCGAGATACTTAGGTAGGAACTTCGTCGCTTCTAACATGGCTGATACAGGCTGAAGAATGAGCAGATGTGATCTAGGTATAGCAGTGCACAGTGGCGCAAAGCCTATATTCTTCAACAGCGCTTCATCATCTGAGCCCCCCTTGCCGTACCCTGCCTTGACTTTGTTCCTCGAGACGAGGAAGCCTGATCCTGCCACAAAAGGCTCTCGGCGCGCAGACTCGGCCACTTTCGCTCATGGCATTGAAATGGACGCCGAGCTGGCCCCAGCTTGGATGGTTCTGTCGGACTTCTGCTCAGTCGTCAACTTCGCCGCCGATTCGAAACAGCGCATAACCGTAGGAACCTTTCTCGACACCATGGCCTCTGTCATGTATCGCCTTCTCGACATGCACTTCGAGGTTTCCTCCAGCGACGAGACGATTTGCCTCGGCCTTCTCTGCTTCTCGTGCAGTGTTTTCCTCCAGTGGCAACATCTAGGAGTGTCTTATTCCCTCCTCGCCTCTGTTTTCAGGGGCTCCTTTGCCACGCTGACTGCGACATCCTCACACCTCTCTCCGCAGCTGGTCCTATGGCTTTTGATGACTGGTGCTGTCTCGGTGTTCGATGGCTCCGACGATGCCTGGTTTAATCCTTTGTTGCGCGAGACAATGCGCACATGTAAGGTTGATTCTTGGAGTGAGATGCGGGATCTGTTGATGTCGTTTATGTGGATCGGTCTGGTGCACGACAAGACGGCCAAGCGCGTATTTGACTCGGCTGTTGGTCAGGTACAATCGCATTTAGCATGATATTCTTGTCTATGTATCTCGTTGGTGGCTCGCAGGAGTCCAGTCTGGACGACGGTGTCCTTGGGCTTACCTGAACTCATCATTGCTCAGTGCGCTCCCATGCCATGGTCTCTATCAAGCATACGCGTATGGGGGTTGAGATTCACGAACATCAACATCACTGTGAACTACTTTTGGTGAACCGATCCGATTGCCAACTATTTATCCTAGGTCTGGGTGCCGTTTCACCTGTTATGTCTTGAAGGTTTACACCGTGAGGTATATCACTAGATACGGGCAACACTAATTGGCTTCTTTTTAATCACTAATGGTTTCGAATAGTTTATCCAGAGAGTAATAATTGCGCCTTTATTCTGGGCATCACAGGTCCGGTCGGCCTAGCACAGCACAACCGGCAACGCCAGTTATACTCTCTTTTGTATACCTTGATTAGGGAATTAATTCCCTTTTACGATAGCTCACTTCTAATAGAATCAGTACTGCGATATACTCCTTAATTAGTCTTTGGATGCAATAGCCGGTTTCTATAGTGTTCAGCCTGTCCTTCGACATGCAGTCATCTGCAGGTGTTTTTGCTCGTGGACTTCGGGATCAGATAGCTACTGGCTAGGTAGGAGAGGTTTGATCACCTGCAGCTTACCCGCTGAGTCAGGAAAGGGGGCAGTCAAGTTACCTCACCCCAATAAAAGGGAAAAGCCCGAGTTGATTTTTCCCCGAGTGGAGAGGGTTGGAGAACCGAGTTAATAGTGTGGTACTTAAGTGGCTCTCCCCGAGTAAACATGCGTGAAATCGTTCATTTAGCATAGCTAACAGCACACGACCCCGAAGATTTCGTTCCGTCATCTCGATGCACGACTTACAGGATAAACAATGCATGGTGTGTAAAGACGCAGATTTGAAAAGTTGGGCATATGGTGGCTCCCATGCGCCTCACAACGCATGCCGGGATCGATTATAATAACGAGACCCACGGATTAGGGCCCAAGTCTCGGCAAGAAACAGGTGATTACATACAATGCTCGCCGGAGAGGGAATGGCCTTCTAAAGAGGATGGGGGATCTTGGCAGATGTGGGCTTACTTGTCCAGCATAAAAATTGGCTGCCCCAGCAGGTTGTAGTTTCACACGCCCCCAACCTTCCGCAGGTTTTTCGAATTCGAACCTTCTCTTTTCCCATTCAAGATTATATTCTCTGCATCTTCATGAAAAGATGCAATTTCATCTGCCTCTAAGCCCTACTGACAGGGTGCTCCAGCCACCTGCGTCCTACCTGATCGTACAGGATTGGACGCTTCTGTACTGCATGTTCGGATGGACAGTCGCATACGTCTTGTACGTGCGCCAAGCATTCCGCGATAAGTCCTATTCTATGGCATGCCGATCGCGAACGTGTGAGTGTCACCTCTTAGACCTTCCCATTGCCACGCAGCTTCGCGGCGTCTGCCCTTCGATTGATTGACTCCCTCCGCGTGTGGTAGATGCGCCAACATCGCATTCGAACTCATCTTCGGCGTCGTGATCCCCAGCTCGGTCGCTCAGGTGGTCTGCTTCGTCCCGTGGCTCGTCATCGATATGGGTATCGTGTACTGGGTCATCAAGTTCGGCCCGAACATAGAATATGGAAGGCCTCCCCGCTGGTGGCTAAGAATCTTCGTTGGATCATGGCCACGGGTATCCTCGCGTGTATGGTCATGTTCTGGACCATTATCGAGACCATGGGTAAGGACGATGCTGCGTTTTACCTCGCTTATGGGGATGAGCTTGTCATCAGCACGCTCTCCATTGCGCATTTGCTCAAGAGGGGGCACACAGATGGGCATTCGTTGGGCATCTGGTAGGTGGTTTATTGCCTTTCCCTGTCGTTCAGCAAGCCTCCCCGTCTGATACTGTGCAACACAGGTTTTGGAGGGCAACAGCGACCACCGTGGCGGTATTCGCGTTCGAGTGGAGGTACTGGCACTATCCTGAGGCGCATGCAAGGGTGGGACAGCCTTTTTCGACTTTTCTTTTTGTAACCTTCACGCTTTTGGATGTGATTTACCTAGTCGTCTGTCTTTCTCTGGGACGTAAGGAGAAGAGCAAGTCGAAGTAGCCGGATCATTCAAGAGCCATCCCAAGGAATCGTGGTTGGCGAGGGACCCGAGGTTTAAGCTCAGCTCCGTTGCGGTTTTATACGGCAAATTTTTGGGACGGGGCTCTTGAAAAGATTCGCGCAAATGGGTGATGTGCCCCGGCACGCGGGTAGCAAAATAATTCGGACACTTCTAGCTGAGATCCCTGCCAAGGTGTCCGAATTATTTTGCTCACCGCGTGCCCGGATGTGATGTATTCCTAAAGTGAATTCGTAAATGCCAAGTTTTTACCAAGTCTTATTTGTCCCAACCGTGATCGCTTCCAAGTTCCCACCGACAATCCAGCAACACCCCAATTTCATTGACGATGCCAAACCATCATACAGCAAGCAGCCGGCAGCGTCAGAGAGCTATGGTTCAGTCGCGGGCAGAGCAGATCCACTACAGGAGGGGATACAATGAACCGTGGAGTTCAGACCTGAGAAACGCACTCCACCACCGATGGCCCAATCACTGGGCGAGAGATGGAACGCGTTTGCTGGAAGCAACAGGTAAGGTCTCTTCTAGTAGTCAATAAATCCATATCAAAGCTAACTCACACTCTTTGCAGCCACTGCCTCCTCGGGCGTGATAGCACCTTCCGCTGCCCCATTGGGGGTGGCAGTTCCTTCCGCTGTCCCCTCGGGGGTGATAGCTCCTTCCGCTGCCCCATTGGGGGTGGCAGTTCCTTCCGCTGTCCCCTCGGGGGTGATAGCTCCTTCCGCTGCCCCATTGGGGGTGGCAGTTCCTTCCGCTGTCCCCTCGGGGTTGATAGCTCCTTCCGCTGCCCCCTCCGGGGTGGCCCCAGCCCCGTCACCTACAATTCCAATACAACGATCACTACCTCCTCACTTACGACATACAGTTACGACACTTCATCGTAAGTATCATAGTTGCTAACATTCCGTTGCCATTACATCAAGCTGACTTGGCCGCAGCCCCATCACCTACAATTCCAATACAACGATCACTACCTCCTCACTTACGACATACGGTTACGACACTTAATCGTAAGTATCATAGTTGCTAACATTCCGCTGCTAATACATCAAGCTGACTTGGCCGCAGCCCCATCACCTACAATTCCAATACAACGATCACTACCTCCTCACTTACGACATACGGTTACGACACTCAATCGTAAGTATCATAGTTGCTAACATTCCGCTGCCATTACATTAAGCTGACTTGGCTGCAGACCAACCGGCCGCGGCTGCTCCCTCAGGAGTGGCAACAGTGCCGGAGCTGCAGTGGTGACCTCTCTGTACAGAAAGCGATCAGAAATTAGTTCATTGCTCCAGATGCGGGGCAGGGTCGTGCCTGCCATGCTTGAAGAAGTGGCTGAGTAGTGACATCTCGAATGTATGCCTAGTCTGCCGTCTGGAAGCTTTTGAGTTAGACGAAGCCTAGATGTAGCTAGAGATAGACGCGGTCCTCGCCGGGCTGAGGTAGTACTAGCATTACGAGTTTCCTCAGGTGTGGCTAGGTGATCCGTATGAAGCTGAAGATGTAACCATAACATATGCTTCATAGTAAAATCAGCCAAGGGAATTCCCTCGCCCGTTGGATCAAGTGAGACCCATCGTCTGGTAACACAGGACCCGGAGTTGCATTATCAAAGTAGGTCTACAGGGCACATGTGGAAGCATCTTGTTAACCTGGACAGGATAAGTATCTTCCGACGGATACTGGGGCCAGACCTCCTTTCGAGGATTGATACCGCAGCATTGCTTTGCCCACCTCAATATATTTCTACTGATCGCGGATACTGAGGCGAAATGGAAGCCAACTTTGGACGATGATGAATGGAAGCGCCTACAACAAGAGTTTAGGCTGGATGACGGATCAGACAACGTGGTATAGGGATATTTCAGGCTTGCCAAGATAATCGACGTGCACCAGACACGCACTAGCGACAAGGTGTATGAGCTCTTGCTCAACAGATGGCAGGAAATGGATTCGAGCCGAGACTTCCTGCGCAACGTCCACAGGTCGGTGTTACGAAGTGGGAGGAACTCCCTTTATTGACTCCTCGCTCTCGACTTCGTCCGTCCCAACAGGGATGACAACATGACGTACAAGCCTGGAGAACCACCTAAAGTGGCGTTATCTGGTTGACGTGGAATATTGATGTGAGATGTAGCTTTTCTTGCGATGCGGTTGGCATTGGGGAGGTTAATTATGGGAAAGAATATGTTTAGAGTTGGTTTGAAAGTGATGGCTCGTTTCGATATATGCTACGTCGCTCGGGTGTGGGTAGATTTAGTTGTTGGAAGAGACGGTAGAATAGCTTGAGGGACTGCATAGGAGTATACATTCTTGGGCACGGGCACACCGTTTCTGTTGCATCTCGTAAAGACCCTCGGTGCCTTTCCCTCTAAAGCTAAGCCGAACAAACTTCGGCTGGCACAGTAAACATAGCTATTTCCGGCACTGAAAGCCGCCGTTAATACTAAGGCGTTTACGATGTCCGGCAGTACCGTAATGCCAAGCCGGTTCATGGCGACCACGTACGGGCTAGCTGCTGCTCCGGGCTTATTGTTCGAGAAAGCGCTTGCCAGTTCTGGATCATTGTAGGGAACATTGATGCCGACCGCTAGACTGCCGAGCACGAAAAAGGTGGTCAGTCGTCCGAAGACCTTGTTGTAGGCGTTCGGCATAACCACTCTAGGATTCTCGGCCTCACCAGCTGCCATCGACACATAGTCTGGTCCAGCAATCGTGAAACTGGCTTGAATTAGACACTGGAGAAAACCGAGCCAGCGGCCGAGAGCTCTGGCTTTGTACAGCGGAGCGAAGGAGCCTGGATCACGCCAGTAGCGGAAGCCGAAGCGGTCGTGCTTTGGATTGCTACCAAGCATGGTGATGAAGGTATAGGCTATGAGGCCAACGATGAGAACGACTTTGCCAAGGGCAAGCCAGAACTCGGACTCGCCATACCATCTGACAGCAAATATGTTGATAAAGCTGTGAGATATGTTAATGATGGCTTTGGTGATCTGGTAACAGTTCTTGCGATGTGCATGTCTTACCCATATAGTACCATGATGATCGCAATGACTCCACCTACTGGTACCGCGTCACTCCACTAATGAATTATGACATTGCATGCCACGATCTCGAATGGTACCAGCATGGCTTCGAAGACGAAGAAATTATAGCCGGCGGCGAGACCAAATGCTTCGTCGACGTAGCGGCCGGCGAAACGGATGAAGGGAGACGATATGGGAGGTAGGTCACCATTTCTGCCATGCCTAGATAGGTTACATTAGTAAAAATAGAGGGATTGACAGCTCCTTGATCGATGTTGATGACTCGGATCATTCAAAGTTCAAGCCTCCTAATTGTCCCAGGAGAAAAAGTACAACCATGGGAGCGAAAATGTGGTGCTCGTCGACGATTCTCCATGAAGTTGAGTTCGTGTGAACGAAGCAGAGATCGAGACAGAACAAGCACAAAGAAAAGGACAACCCTACAGACTGTGACGGCAAGTATGAACGAGCACCTAATTCAAACATCATAAGCCACGGTCGTTGTAACGCTCTCTCTGATACCATGACTAGATGTGGAAGAACTTCCCCGTCCAACAGCATCATAAAAAGTACCTACCATATGGTAAAAGCCATGAACAATGATGCAGAGCCTCCCTCGATGAGGTCATGGCCTGTTTCCCAGAAAGACTGTCAGCGTTGTGAGGGCCTGAAGATGTAGCAGCATACTCACCAATCTGCACAAAGAGTGCAGTGCCGATAGTCCTATATCACACCATAGGATTCAGCCCCAAGTATCCTCAGTATCGGCAAATTAGTCTTCACGAACCCTCCGATGCCAATCAATTGTATATGCCTCGGCTTCAATCTGCGATGCGTGCTGTCGATCCTGGGCTTTAGCGAATCGTCGTCGCCCGGTGAGTAAGGCACCTCTTCATCGCCGAAACCACGCGCCATTGGTGTCTCGTCACATTTCTCGGGTCTGTCCATTGAGCGCGCTTGAGCAGCACCTGGCCAATATAAACCTGTAGAGGCCATGATCTCGTAACAATGCAGGCCTTGTATGACTCTATTTTGATGACAGTCGTCCTATGCAGGGTAGAGCTTTTCGAAGTGATGATCGATTTCAGACGAAGTAAATAGAGGGAAGTTGAGAGACGTTGAAGACGGTGGAAGAGCAGGAGACGTTGATACATGACATGCCTGGTTGTGCCATTGGTGCTAAGAGGAATGCCGACGGTGGAATGGATTGAACTTTGGGGTCTTGGTAGAGCACGGGGGTAATGGGGGTAACGGCGTTGAGATTGGGTTTACAACATACATAGTGCGTAGCTTCAGTCTGGACTACCCCGGTGCCCTCCCCGCACCAATAGAGATTAGTGGTGAGCTTAGGCTACCCGCTCTAGGGACCCTAGTCCCTAAGGTAACTTACGTGCTTACCTACTAGCTAAGCGCCTGGCTAGCTCCAAGCCCCAATGGCTTAGGTCCTTTAAGGCCCTGGGAGTACTTTATGCAGGGCACATATTGAGATATCTGCGACCAACCTAGACTGGACAAGTATCTTCTGACGAATATTAGGTCGAGACCTCCTTCTGAGGAGAGATGCCATCGTACAATGTTACCATTGGGCGGCATTGAAGGCTCCGTGTCAATTCAGACATCAGAACTATGCATACCTGACCGTTGCGGAACCCAGCTTAGAGACGAGTACAGAGCCATCAGAGATCTGATCAGTGGCCTGTCAGACTGGAAGACGGCAAATCTTTACAACTCAAAGAATGACATAGTGCGATGCGCTTGAGGCGCTTCAGCACGATTTGACGGCATCCTCGCGATGAACATGCGATAGGTAGGCCAAATGCGCGCTGCTTTTTACCTGAATCTGCGATTCTCTGCATTCCGACGATCATTATTCCTTTTTTTTTTGGCTTTCCCGGTATAGATTATGCAACGTGCTGAAGAGCATGATTGACTAACGATAGCTGCTCTGCCCTCGAGTCTGCCGCGCTTTCTTTCTATCCCTCCTCAGAATGATCAATGTTGCCGCCTTTGTCGTCTTAGCAGCAAGCTGTACTGCACTTTCCCTGCCTTCAAGTCCAGGTATAGACCTGATCTTTCACAAAAGACGTTTGATTCGTACTGATAACATCAGATATAGATCTAAATCTATCCCCCCCTAATACGGCTCTCCTTTCAAGGACTTCATCAACCAATGCGACAACTGTCCAAGGCTTGAATATCATCACCGAGAATTGTGGTTACGACCATGGTAACATCAATGACCTGTTTCGCGAATCAAGAAGTCTTTTGCTGAAACCCCTCGTTGACGCCATACTTGGGACAGACAGCAAGCATGGGTTCAAGACAATGTTCAAAAGCAATCTCGCCAAGAGTACTGTGGAGGCGATCCTTGGGGGAATCTATTATGGTAAAGTCAAAGCAGGTCTCAGACCTGTGACTGACATACCGAAAGGCCCTCGTCTATCTTGTGTATCCCCAAATTCAGCGCAAATGTATAAAGGGCTGGATTTGGGTTACGACCCATGGGATAGGTGTTTGGGAAGAGCTCCAGGAGGGACTCCCATTCCGGCTTTCTACGCAGACGGAACGGCATATCTGTTTCTCTGCCCCTCGTTCTTCGTGCTGGAGAAGGACATTAGCAAGGCGCATTGCCCCACCGTCCAGAACAACGAGTTCGAAGGAGACCCCGATCTTTTCTACAGAAAATATCAATCGTATACGTTGATATACCACCTGCTCCGATTCTATCTTGGCGAAAACGCACTAGACCGCTACTCCGATCCACCTGAAAAGCTGGATTGGAATGACTGTGTACGTTTGGGTTCTCGGACGGTCTTGGACACCGTCAGGAACCCGACAAGTCTACAGCTCTACATTGCCTGTGAGCCCTCTTTTTCGTACGGAACAGAGTGCAGTACAGTACTGATCAATGCAAATAGTGGTTTCGCAGGATTGCAGACAGATACCGGAACCGCCTTCCTACGTTCGAGATTTTCCGACCACGATAAAACTTACATCGCTGCCTTCAGAATCCGCCTCATATGACCCTTGGCTATTGCCCACTCCGTCACCTCACCTTGCTTCGACGTAAATCCCGGCGCCTATATTTTGTGTATGCAAGGCATGACAGTCATCATTAACCATGCTAATCTATTCCTAAAAACGTATACCCCTCGGAGGGGACTATGGCAAGGAACTGTAACGACTCAAAATTGCTTCAGTGCATTGGGGTGGAACTCACTTTATGACTGCAGAGCAGCCGAGATCCACTCAGCTACAGAGCAGCTGAAGGGAAACAACAAACCAATAAGCACGAAAAAAAGTATCGCTTTCACACACAAAAAGACATCCACCCGTTTTTAAATTTCCCATATCCCAGCCCCTAAGCAATAATACAGCACGAACGGCTTATCTACTGCGCCTCATCAGTCTAGGAATATCATCATAATTCAACCAATCAACCACCCAACACCATCATATTCCCAGCAAACACATCAACCCTCAACCATCAACCCTCAGCCATCCACATAAAACAGAAAACACAATACCCTTCATACCTCCATACCTCCATACCCTTACACCCTCATACCCTCATACCTTCCATACCATATCAACCAATATCCTATCTACTAATTTATACCACATCCAACAAAAAAACAAAATCAATCTCCACCTCCACCTCCAAACCGCCTCTCCAGTCAAGTTCCAAACAAAAGAACCAAGCCTTTACACACGTTGTATACCATATTCCCACAAACATTCATAAAATACCTTAGATCAGTCCCCTTCGTCGTCATGTCCATCTCATCTTAACCCGCTGTTGTCATTAGATACCATGTCGAAATTATCCATTCCCTTCCCTTTCATTTGCCCTCTCCCTCCCACCCCACCTAGCCCCCATCCCAAACGACGCACCACTAAAAATCATCCAACCATCCCCTCACTCACACTCATACATCTATCCACTTAGAGCAGCTATAAGACAGGGTTATATCTACAGCCGTGGTGTATCATATCTCAAGAGCGGATAGATACCTATGTATTGGTGTGAGATGCAGCTTTTCTTGCGGTTGGGATTGGTCATAGGATGGGGATTGGAGAGGTTGGGACTGGGGAGTCTAGTCATGGGGGGGTTGGTTGAGAGTGATGGCTCATTTCGATATATGCTACGTCGCTCGGGTGTTGGTAGGTTAGTTGTTGGAAGAAACGGTAGATTAGCTTGAGGGTATGTATAGGTGTATATATTTTTGGGGAGATGTGATAGCTTATGGTTTTGAATAGTCGGGGTTTCGTGTTCGGAGTACTACATAGCTGCTAGATCAACATATCTAATGGATTAGATTACGTTAGCGATGGAACCGATGCGGCACCAGGATAATCGGTAACTAATCTCACGGGGGAACAAATCAAGAAGATCCTCCGGATGGACGTCCGCGCTTCTTGACCTTTGCCTTTCTAGCCTCGTAGAACTCATCGAACTGCGTCCTCCCCTCAGGACCCATCGTATACTCCCATTCGCCCTTCTCCTCTCCCCCATCCTCTCCAGCAGCATCCTTCCCATCCTCAGCGGAATCTGTGTCTTCATCACTAAAGTCCCTATCGCTATCCAATGCGAACGTCGTATGATCGTCCATGGTCCAAATATCATTCGCGGACCGCCCGTCATCATCCAGCCGGTCTTTTTGGTACGCGCCATACTCTTCCTCGTCCTCCGATACCTCTCCGACTTCTTCGACCACAAACTTCGATCCGCTAGCGGCGCCGTAACCGTAAGGAAAGTACTTCTGCGCCTTTGACAACAAAGCCTGCTTCTGTCGCTGTAGATCCCCTGGAGCAAGGTTCACCTGACGGAGTATTTTCTTGGCATGGTTCTGCTTGCGCTGCTGCTCGCGATAATGACTGATGTAACGAACAGGATCCTTGGAGAGATTAGCAATGTACCGGGCCGCGTCACGACCCAGATCCAGATGTATGACATAGCATGGGATTATCTGGGCTTCGTCAAAGACAACGTACTCTAGAAGGCTGTTAGCGACATGGCAATGAGACCCAGGAAATGGTTTGTTGTGCTGCCGCCAGTTGTCTTCACGAGTCATGTACCTGGCTATACCTGTAATTGTAGCACAAGCGATCAGTTTGAGCCCGGCGAATTCATTGAATTTGGTTGGCTCGAAACGAAAGCCGGTATACATTAGTGAAAAGAGGGGATCGGGCGAGCTATAGATGCCTTGGCCTATTTCGAAATCTGTCAGCAATTGGGACCATCGTGGTAGAGCTGGGCGCTAAGCAGACCATACGTAGCTCCGCAGCGAATGTCTTTGTCCAAGTCTGGCATCAGGAAACCCTGCCGAACTATCGAGGGAATCAGATCCTCTCTGGTGCAGTGGAAAGTCAGATCTGGTGTGACGAGGTTTTTCACCAGTGTATCTTGTTCGTTGGTTCGCTTGCCCAGCTCCATCCGAGTTTCTCGCTTCAAACTCCCCCTCAAGATGTTCAATGGCAGCTTTTCCAAGTCTTTCCGAATCCGAGATTGGCGTGCGCGAAACCTGGCCACTCGATCACTTCGGACGACGCTTTCGATATGCAGGATCCGAAAGAAATCTGGAATCACGGCACATACCTCTTCAGGCGTCTTACCCAAGATAGTGTTCGCTAGCTCATGTCCTTGGATGCTTGCTGGGTCAACGCCCCACATACTATCCTTGATCTCATTATGATGTTTGACATCTGCCATGTCCAGCATATGTTCGTCTGTTAAATCGGTCACTTTCCTCAAGTAGTCCGGATCAAATGGGTCATAAGTGTCTGCCGGATCGTCGGGGTTCGGGAGAACATTAGGAATACCATACATCTCATCCATGATAACCCTTCTCTCGAAAGACATAGTATGATCCGTTGTACGAAGAGTGGTTGTCTGAACCCTCCAATAGGTTGGGTCTGATCTGAAACGCTTCAGATGTGCATCAGACTTGGCAACGATATGTAGAGCGGCCATCTCGAACTCAAAGCAGCCACAATCGTTCGATTCTCGCTCCTGCCATCTCCCCAGCGTGTTTTCCTGGCTATCAGTCGTAAGACTTTCCCGCAGTACAACTCTCAATTGATCGACGACGACCCGAGGAAGACTAATATTCGTGATCAAATGGGTTAAAGGTTCCACAGGATATCCGTCACCTGTGGTGATCTCTAACGTCATCTCGGGGTAGTTGAAGCAGAAGCCGTTTCGGTGCCCCTCATTCCATCGGTCTTTTTGTGGGAGTAAGCCTTGATCAAACATTGCATCAATCTCTTGATCACGCAGGATCTCTAATTCCACAAGCTCCTCCTCACTGAACGCTTTGAGAGCTGCTTTGGCTGACAGCACTTTACTACTGGATTCCGTTTGCTCGTGCTCATCTTGTCCCAGTTCATCTTCGGGCAGGCCTCCCTGCTCAGCCGCATGATTTTCAGAATCGGTACCAAAGGTGCTGGAACGCTTTATGCGAACATCGATTTCACTAGATGAGTCCATGCGGCTGTCCTGCATTCCGGAAGAATCCTCGCCCTTAGACGGTGATTTTGACGTGGTTGCTCTTTTTTAATAATGAGATAAGTTCAGAGTGCCGACAATTAGGAGATCAATTCAGGATCACCTCGATCTTATGTTGTACGATCAGCATATTAGTTGTTGGGTATTACCATCCACTTGCTATAGGGAATAGACCGAGATTACAGGACGGATATTCGAAATGAGTGAAAGAAGCCGTGTACATAGAGTCTGGTGAGTTTTCCATGCGTGATTCATTGCGAGGTTGCAGGCGTGCAAGCAACATGATCCCGCTGCACATACAGTCTTCAAACATATTGGAAGCAATCAATGAGAGTGATCTTGAAGTGAGAAGTGAGTGAGAATTAGGCGGACAACGGTGGTACGTGGTTGTGAGGCCTGCTTGCGATGTATGGATAGTCGGCCACGATGAGCTTCTTCAAGTTGTTTCAATCATGGAGTCCAACGTAAGCACTGTCAAGATGTTGGTACTTGACATGATACCAACTCTGTATCGCTAAGAGCCACCGGTGATTGGATCGCTTTCATCCCGAAAGAGCTGAGAAAGATGACCGCGCTAGAAGAGATTAAATCTTCACGAAATCCTATGGGGCGCTGCTATTCTACCCATTTGTAAATGTCGCGCAATGGCTGCAGAACGTGACGCGGTCCTGCATGGACGACGGCGAAGCAACAATCGTGCCACATCGCCTTGGTACAGCTAGGCAGCCATGCAAATGCTTGGAGACGGTAGTGAAGTGAATGCCTGCTGCAACTCTGTTTGCCCAAGGTTTGCCCTAATGAAGCCGGAGGAGCAGGGGACGCAGTACTTATACCTTGGCGGCCTTTTAACCGAATGGCCCCCAGCCCGGGCTTTGATTTGGACCTTCACGCGAGCCTGCCCTACAAAGGCCCTTAAGGTCAACCTGCATTAGTCGAGCTCTAGGTTGCATGGTAGGGCAGCTGGCGTGTGGCAAAGATCGGGATAGCCCCCAGTTTGGATGCAGCCCCCAACGCACAGTGGGGCTGGACCCCACTTCATATCCGCTGCAATGCAGTGAACAACATAAAGAATGCTGAGGTAGCCGGCATCAAAGAATTGCTGACCGCTCCTCCGAGATGCTTATATAATTCATTCAAACCTCTATTCCATTCGGTCCTTTGCAACACATCGCCAGTACAGTCATCTCAGCGTCTTTGACAATTCGACATAACCACCCCAGCGCCAGCAACCACTATGGAATGGCCTTATGGCGTGGTTGACCCAGTCATTCTCAATGGTCATTACAATCGTCCAGGCCGTGATCGAGGGAGGCTGAGTTCGGAGTACCGTCAGCAGCCCTTATACTATCAAGACCACGGCCTCCTCGCACCTGCGGGTCCCGCTGGTGTAGGACGCGTGCACCGCTCCGCCTCGGTATCCGACCCCCGTCGTCCAGCACAGATCGTCATCAACAACGAATTCGATGCGCATTCTCCTCAGCCTAGCCCGCACCGCCATCACCGACACAGCTCTCACGGCCACGACTACCACTACGATGACTATTCCGACGATAGCTTCGACGAACCTGCCCACAGTCCAGGCCGTCACAGGAGACACAGCAGGCAACGCAGCAGGCGTCGCAGGAGTCCAAGCCGTGATCCGAGCCCGGCCCATGATCCAGAGTATGAAAGGAGGATGAAAAAGCTGGAGGAGTTGGAAAGGAAAGAGAAGGAGGAGGAAGCACGCCAACGATTCGAAGAAGAAATGATCCTCAAGGAAGCGAAAAAGGCGAAAAAGAAGAAGGAGGAGGATGAGCTGAAGAAGAAAGCGGTCGAGGAATATAACATCAAAATGCTAGAGGAGAAGGCCAAAAAGGAGAAGGAAAAGAAAGAGGCCGACGAGGATTACCAGAAGAGGGTGAAGAAGGATCTTGCAAAATTCGGCTATGAGGAGGAAGATATCGCGAAGATCCTAAAGGGAGAAAAGGACAAGGAGCACGGCGGCCACGGCAAGCAGAAAAAGATAATGGACCTCTCGAGACCGACGTACATCAAGGTGCATCGCAAACATCTAAGTCCCGACACGCTAGACGAGTACGAGCTACCATGGGAATGGGACGAGGTGAGTCATCTTCTCTAATACCTTTCCCTTACCTTACCCCATCCAAAAAAAAGGAAAAAACTAACACACACACCCCCCCCACAGCGCGACTCCAACTACATCATCATCAAGCGCTGGATCCCCGAACATGACCAGACCATCCTGTTCGAACACACGCGCAAGCATCGCGAGCGGAAGCAGTTGACGGATACGACGCTGGAGTTGAAGAAGGAGCGGGATAATCTGTTGTTGGTGCGGAAGAAGTCGCCGGGGAGGAAGAGGTCGCCGTCGAGGTCGTGGATGTTTACGTGATGGGATGGATGGGAGGGGAGGGGGGATGATTTATGTTTGGATGGTGAATGAGATGCACGAGTTTTTTTGGTTTGAAGGTTTGTACTGCGTCGCAAGTGTTGTCCTGTTTTGATGGTCCCGCTTGCTTGTTTCAACATCGCCTCTTCGTCGCTTCGCATGTCTTTGTGATTTGCAATAAATTTCCACGTCCAGAATCTAGATAGCGAAACCTGCATTATCCTCCAATTCATCATTCATAACCTCCACAAGACAGCTTCACCCTACCGTTCCACTACATCCACCACATCCCTCCTCGGACGCAACGGCATCTCCCTCCTCACCTTCTCCAACCCCTCCAGATCCACCTCGCCAACCCCAATAACAGGCTCCCCACCACCCCCACCAGCAGCATCCCATTCCTCCACCCCACCCAACTCAACCACGATCTTCCCCCACGGATCCACAATCATCCCATGCCCATAACTGACCCTCTTCCCATTATGCCTCCCCACCTGCGCCGCCGCCACAACATACGCCTGCGCCTCAATCGCCCTCGCCCTCAACAGCACCTCCCAATGCACCTTCCCCGTCGCCACCGTAAACGCAGACGGATATGTCAGAACCTGCGCCCCTAAATCCCTCAACCGGGCAGGCAAGGCCGGGAAGCGGAGATCGAAACAGATCATCAGGCCCACATTGCCCACCGATGTCGGGAAGGGATGCAGAATGCTTTTTCCAGCTTCAACGCTGTCACTCTCCTTCAGCACCGGTCCGTGCTCGATCTCGACATCGAACAGATGCAGTTTCTGATACCGCTGCCTAATCTGCCCCGCTTCATCAATCCATATCAAGGTATTTTTGACCTTCTTTCCTCCTGGTGCGGGCTCATGGATACCGACGTTGATTGCGAGATGGGCGGTCGAAGCTGCTTGCTGCAGGCCTTTTACGAAGGGACTTTGAGATGTGGGAAGGACTAGGGAGAGGGTTTCGGAGGGGGAGGAGGCGATGTAGTCGCTGGCTTCCGGGAGGAAGAGGACCTAGGGGGGCTGAGAGGGTGAGTGGGTTTGTGATGACGGAGGGGGGGTGGGTGAGCGGTGAACGAACCTTTGCGCCTGCGGCGACGGCTTTCCGGACGAGGGTTTGGCATTGGGCGAGGTTGTGAGTCATGCTTGCTGTTGAGCATAGTTGGCCGATTGCCTGGGGTAACGCGTTAGGGCTCTGGCGTTGTTTGCGATGATGGGCACTTACAGCGATGGCCATGTCGGATGGCTGCGGTAGATGATGGGTGCCCCAATTTAGACACCTGAGGATGTAGGAATTTCAAGGATGTCCGAATTGAGCTCAGGATTTAGCGTGTGCAAGACTCCTGTGAAGGCTTGGCACTGAGGCCGCACGAATGAAACCTCGTGCCAAAGCTGTGGGATATTTCCCGAGTTGTGAACTATTGCTTGGTACTCCAACCACTGTTAACTTGATCCTCTAACCTCTAATTACCTGCATCACTCCATTCGCAGTCATGCACACCCTAAATTCCTCGGCCTTGGCATCCGTTTTCGCCGGTCAAGGGAGCTGACGGTGCTGAGCAAACGTTCAACATTTCAAACAATCCTGAAACAGAAAGAGCCCGACCTCCACGTAATCGCCGAATTGTTCTTTGTAATTGTGTATCGCCGACGCCATATGTACGCTTCACCGTCATCAGGTGCCTTTAAGATGCTGTTAACGCCTTGACACGCCTTGCCACCTTGCCAGTCGCCCTAGCCTCGTCGTGGTCAAGAGGCTCGGAGATCGGACGCCTCTGGATTCACCATAACCAGGGCTCTGATACAGTATGTTTATGAAGAAGAGCTCATTGGAGGATCTTCTTAGCTACTCCTGATGTCTTCGAAATGGGGCTCCCTCCTATCGGGGCTGGAGTCAAGGCTGGACACCCTTTTGGCAGACGAAGAGACGGCAAAGAAGGCGTCAGATGCAAGAGACGGATCAAAGCAGGATCAGCCGGGGAAGAAGGAGGCAATGGCCGTTCCTCCAGCTGGGCGGGCAGGTCTGGCGCGAACAGCTTCAGCCAATCGAACGCAGGATCGACTCAATGAGAAATTAGCAAAGGCTATGGCGAACAAGAATCTTACTAAGAAGGGGGATATCTCGACCGGTACATCTAATGTACCTTCTGGCACCGCTAGCCCTGCAGTAGTTACCACAAGTTCTCGAAATAGCTTAGACGTACAGAGGGAGACAACGGGTGGACAGGACGCCACGGGCGTAGAGGAACCAGCTCCAGCGGTGCCGTTCTTCGTCAATGGTACTAGTGCTGAGAAAGATGCAAAGGATGCCGTCTCAGGCGCCACGTCACCTGACAAGGAAGCTGCAGCACAACCGCCTGCCATTGCAGTGTACGAATCCAAGGAGGAGCATTGCCCAGCGCGTCGTTCGACAGACTCCAGAGGGTCAGTCTCAACTCGACAATCTCTAGAGCTGACCCGAGCAACTACGCCTAGTGCGGAAGATTTGCCCACAACGAATGGCGTAGCAGTCGATGCAGGCTCAAAAATACTAGAAGAATATGAGAACCTGATAGCGCAGATGCGATTAGATCACGAAGCCGCAGAGCTGCGGCGTCAGGAGGAGACGCACACCTATCTTGAACAAATAGACGCAATGCAATCCAAACTACAGTATCTGACCAGAGACGCTGCCGAGATAGCCAGAAGTGCTTCAGCGGAAGCCAAGCCAAATAGTGTCGAGCACAAGCTTGCAGCAAAGGATGAGAAAATCGCGTTACTGATCGATGAAGGCCAGAAGCTATCACAAACGGAGCTGAAGCACATGGGCATCATAAAAAGACTACGTGCTAAAGGGATCGACGATGACAAGTCCATAGCTGATTGTAAGCGGACGATGGAGAAATACGAAAGGGCTACCCGAGAAGCTCAAGAGAGAGCCAAGCGGGCAGAAACCGCCGAGAAGCGGGCATCCGAGAGGATCAAGTCATTATCAAGGATGGACAAGGATTTGGAGACGGCCAGGGCTGAGCGTGATGCCAAGGATGCGCTCATTCAAGATCTTCAAATACAGCTTTCGCAAGCAACTTCTGCGGCAAAAGAAGCCGAAGTCAAAGCTAATGCCGAAGCTTTGGAATCGGAGCGGAGACGTGCATCAGATCTTGCAGAAGAGCTGTCGAGTACTAAGATGGAGAAAGACTTTGCTGAAAAGCAGCATCTAAATCAGCTGAGGGAGCTCAGAGAGAAAGCGGAACGGGAGAAGGAGCGAGCCCGGGTCGCGGAGATAGAACGGCAAGGAGAGCAAAGCATCCTAGAGACTAGGTTGGAGGCCTACCGCGCTCGAGCCGAGGAAGCCTCAGCTGGGCAAGGTGGTGATCTGCAAGCCAAACTTCTGCGGCAAATTGAGACACTTCAGAATCAATATGCTGTGGCCAGTGACAATTGGCAAGGGATTGAGGGATCTTTGTTGGCTCGTGTCACTGCATTGGAAAAAGAAAGGGATGAAATCGCCAAAAGAGAGACGGAGATACGGAGAAAAGCTCGGGAGATCGTAGGTTCTCTCCTACACAAATGCCCAGCAAGTTTAGTAGCTAATCCGTAGTAGAACATGAAATCCCGACGGATGGAGGAAGAGTTCGAAAGAGTTAAATCCAGGACACACGATGTAGACCATGAGCTGTCATCTCGTTCCGCCCAAGTCGCAACGCTTCAGGAAAGACTTGCCAAATCCGAAGCTGAGGTGACGTCCACTAGGAACGACCTCAAAGCTGAGAGAGAAGGCTTGGAAACTCGTCTGGCACAGAGGCTCGAAGACGAGAAGGCTCGCATTCGTGAAGAAACAGCACGTTCTACCCCAGACCTTTACCAACACTTCCGCAATGAATCACCCGTGACACATAACCGCAGCCGAAACTACTCAAATGGAGACAAGAATAGTCCGTTTCTTCGACGGGGGCAAGGTCTGGCGATCATCGGGACTGGCACATCACCACTTGAGCGACCCGTCAGCCGGAAGTCGTCGACGCAGCCACTTCATACGACGCAGAATTTGGAATTCCATGCTCATCACCGACACTTGTCTCGTCAAGATTCGATGAGTACCCTTCCACAGGCTTCTTTTAATAACGGTATCCCAGAGTCACCATCCGTCGTAGACAAGGATGACGACTTCTTTGCTGGCGTCAACACCCCAGCAACTCCAGACCGTACGATCAACGACCTGATCTCCGTCTCTACCGCTGCTGCCGGTCCATCCGTCCAGCTAGTAGAGCGTATGTCCGCCGCCGTTCGGCGCTTGGAATCAGAAAAGGCTGCTCACAAGGACGATCTCAATCGGTTGTCTAGCCAAAGAGATGAATCGAGAGAGCAGGTTGTGAGCTTGATGCGGGAAGTCGAAGAGAAAAGGGGATGGGAACTGAGGGTGAAGGAGCTGGAAGGCAGTCTGAAAGGCGTAGAGGAGAGGTATCTCACCACGCTTGAGATGCTGGGGGAGAAGAGTGAGAAGGTGGAGGAGCTGAAGGCTGATGTCCAGGATCTGAAGACTATGTATCGGGAGTTGGTGGATAGTACTATGCGGTAATGTTTCTGCGATTGTAAGGTAGCTCTAGTAGTCGTGGCGTACAGGCTTCGTTGGTATTTTGGAAGGAAGGTATTCCTAGCATTTTAGCGAAAATCTCTGGCAGAAGGTCAAATGGTTTTGGTGCAAAAGTTGAATGAGAACATGGTTCACGCAATTGCAATCTCTATTCCCTCGCGCTCGGCACTACTTAGGATAAAGTCTCGTATCTAGGAAAAGGTCAAGTCAATGATAGGCCTCGATATTCGGAACGCTCTCCATACCTTCTTATCCGGAGCTAAATTGATGGCTAAATTACCATCTATATCCCTCTCATCCGTCTCTGCACCCGCCCTCAGCAATACGAGCGCCGTATCACCATGGCCTTCCGAAATCGCTGAGACAAGGTCAGCCTCTTCTGTCCATTGTGCATAAAACGCCCATACAAATTACACTTACCGTGATGCAGCGCCGTTAATCCCGATATATCGGTAGCGTTCACCGGGCTCTTGTTCTCGAGCAACAAATTCATCATAGGCACCGAGCCGATAGCGGCTGCTCGATGAAGGGGTAGTTGTCCACGCTTGTCTTTGACGCGAGCGGAGGCGCGGTGGGATAGTAGTTTGCGGGCGGTGTCGATGTTGTTTTTGGAGGCGGTGAAGTGGAGTGCGGTCTGTAGATTGAGTTACTTGTAGAATACTTGGGGGTATATATGTTGGGTTGGTAAATCGGGATACATACCTGGCCGCTAAAGTCTTGATATGAGAGTAATACTTAGTATAAAGGCACCTCTCAATGACGGCCTGGTCGTAGAGAGCTCACTCTTCATAGTCGCATCGGCATCCTTGCCTAGCAATAGATCCACCACTTCGTCCCCTTCCCGGAGACTCGAAGCGATCATTAGTGGTGTCCAGCCCGCTGAATCCTAAATATACTCAGGAATAGTGAATTATTTTGGTAAAGGAAGACAGACTTGAACATCGGGATCGAAATCGTTGCGCGAAATCAAAAGCTCAATTATGGGTAGATGGTTGTAGGAAACCGCCCAGTGTATTGGAAGTCGCTCGTCATCGTCTCGTTTTGTTGCGATTTTGCTATTGGCCTATGAACCCGATGAGGGCTAGTCTACAGGTTTGTTTCTGTGCTCGACTTACGTTGATCAGAGACTCTACGGCTGCGGCTGATTAAAGATCAGTACTTGTGAGCTTCAGATCAAGTGAAGTGACACAGCCTACTTCTACCCTCTCGCGCTGCGGCGTGTATGGCGAATTTGGATTGCTGTTCGGGATCCATAACAAGATTTGAGTGGCAGTGAGCGTTTTGTATCCGGAAAGTCAATATGAGGTGAGATCTAAGATGGAGAATATTGGTGATGAGTTGACGAGAGCAGTCTAGTGTGTAGATTTACCATATAATTAGAATACTCTACGCTAGCTGTAGAACTATCTTCACACGAGCCTGGATCATTGCTCTTCCCCGTTTCCCTCTTCGTACAGGCGCACTTTAGAGTAATGGCAGCGACATCACCAGCAGTCGACGCACTTGCCACATCTTCAGCTAAAAGAACTAGGGATCTCTTCGGATCCGACTACACATCACCAGTACCGTTCTACAGCGACAAGCCTGCCGAAAATCCGATCTACCTCGCTGAACGAGCTGGTCTCTCCTCACGGATACGGAGCGAGTATGATGACGTCCGCGAACTTCCTCCTGCGCTCGCCGCAAAACAAAAGACTACTGCTGCGGCGGGACGACGGAAAAAGCAGAAGCAAGAAGGGTCGGATTCCGCAACAGCAAAGATGATTGAGGGTATCCCTGCCAAGATAGCGACCAACGGAGGAAGCTCGACAGCTTTGGCATTACGTGCGGTTGGAGCTGGATCTGCGCCGAATGCCAATGGAGCTACACCACAGCGAAACCTACCGTCGTCAAGCTTAGTGAGGAGGGAAAATATACAGCAACCGAAGCCTGACTGGCACGCTCCGTGGGAGCTCATGCGGGTTATATCTGGTCATTTAGGTTGGGTACGAGCTTTGGCAGTGGAGCCTAACAATCAATGGTTTGCCAGCGGAGCCGGCGATCGAACGATCAAGATCTGGGATCTTGCGACTGGATCTCTACGATTGACCTTGACGGGACATATCTCTACAGTCCGAGGCCTTGCTGTCTCGCCTCGACACCCCTATCTCTTCTCCTGCGGCGAAGACAAGATGGTCAAATGCTGGGATTTAGAGACTAACAAAGTGATACGGCACTATCATGGCCATCTCAGCGGCGTCTACACCCTCGCTCTCCACCCCACTCTCGACGTCCTCATCACCGGAGGCCGCGATGGTGTGGCGCGAGTATGGGATATGCGTACACGAAGCAACATCCACGTTCTTAGTGGACACAGACGAACAGTCTCGGATCTCACTTGCCAAGCCGGCGCTGAGCCGCAAATCATCACCTCGTCACTTGACGCTACCGTTCGCCTCTGGGATCTGACAGCCGGCAAAACGATGGGCGTGCTGACACATCACAAGAAAGGCGTGCGGGCTCTTGCGCAGCATCCCATCGAGTGGACATTCGCCAGCGGCAGCACAAACACCATAAAGCAATGGAAATGTCCTGAAGGCGCCTTCATGCAAAATTTCGAAGGCCAGAATGCCATCATCAACACCCTTAGCGTGAATGAAGATAATGTGCTCTTCTCCGGCGGTGACAATGGTTCGATTTCCTTTTGGGATTGGAAGACGGGACATCGGTATCAGAGCCTGGATACCACTGCGCAGCCAGGGTCGTTGGATGCGGAGAGTGGGATCTTTGCGAGCACGTTCGATAAGACGGGACTCAGGTTGATCTGTGGAGAAGCGGACAAGACAATCAAAATCTGGAAGCAGAATGACGAAGCGACGCCGGAGACGCATCCGTTGGATTGGAAACCTACACTTGGACGGCAAAAATTCTAGCTCCAGCATCGAGAGTACAACTTTACAGAATTCATGGTACAGCCCGCTGAGATATCCGGGCTTGTTTAACGTTTGGGGGTATCATAACACTCCGCTAATGAACAGACAATATCCAATCCGATCATTACCACTCATTCAGGATCCAAATCCAAGTCCTCCTACCTCCTTGTCATATCGAAGCGCCAGCTTGATTTCCTCATCGCCAACCCCCAATCTGACCTTGCCAACCCGCTCTCCCCTCCTACCACCCTCAAGACCTATCACACCTGCTTCTGCCAATTCGGCTGCAGCAAGGCCCATAGCTAATACCCTGGGTGCTGCTGTTGCTTTACCAACCTTCTTATTCACTACGCTAGAGCTCCCTTCCGCCCCCATGCTTGCAGTAGGGGTCGTCAATAGATAATCATGGATCTGCGGATTATCAGCTGTCATCAACGCTAGCCTTTTAGCGTCTTCAATGACATCGCTGAGTATGCATTCGTTGACTCCACTGCGCCTGGTGCGAGCTAGCAGCGCGGCCAGGAAAACTTTCGCAGCCAGCGGCAAAGATTTCAGATACTGTTGTAAAGGACTGGAGGTAGCTTCGTTGATCGCATGCTTTATCGTCGCTATCGTCACTTTACCGACCGTCGATTTCGCTTTCGTAACGTCTCCATTCTCAAGAGCGGCCTTCTCCTTTCTGCGAGCGGTTTTGCTTGGCGTAGCCAGCAGTGGGTTCTCGGCTGCGAGGCTTTCGGCCTCGGCAAGTTCAACGGCTCGTCTACAGATGTCGAGAGCGCGTCGTGCATCACCGCTCACAGCTGCTACTTTTCGGCTGGCGAACTGAATGGCGTCTGGATCGACGATATTTTCCGGGACGAGCGAGAGGCGGGAGCGGATTATCTCTTGGAGTTGTTCGTGCGTGTAGCCTGGGAAGAGGATGCGGGTCAGGCCGAGTCTGCTGCTAATTTTGTTGCTCAGCGTTCGCTCAGGTAGGTCCATGGTGTTGGCTACGGCGAGGACGATGAGACGACTGTGACGGAGGCCGGGCCAGTTGAAGAAATTGTACATGACGGATTGGTTCTTGGTGACTAGTTGGTCCAATTCGTCCATTAGGACTACGCACGGTACTCGCCTCGGACTTGGATGGTCGAATTCGCGCTCTAGCAGTCCCAAGGCGTGAGAGGGAGAAACTCGGTCACCTTTGAGGGCTTCCCATAGTAGTGAGTATGACTGATGGGGATCGGTGACTTTCATGCCGTTGATTTCGACAAAGATGAAGTCGTCGAGTTCTTCGGCTTGTACGCTTGCGTTCAATTGGCTGACTACCTCCCGGACTGTGGCGGTTTTCCCAGTACCCGGCACCCCGGATATGTATATGCAAGCGCCTGTGCCGGAAGTGATGGCGGCTTCGAGATGGGTATAGACTGTGGTGAACTCGGAGGTGCGGCAGGGAAGAGTGAGAGGGACGGACGACACGTGCAGATTGGAGCGAGCGAGCTGGAATGGGGACGTTGTATGCGTTGGGGACAGGACTCGGGTATGAAGGGGGGTGAAGGTTAAGGGCTTCTTGATCACGATACGCTTGTGAGTTGGGGTGAGGAACTTTTGGGGCGTGCGCTTTACTTTCGAAGTCGGCGTGGAGGCATGGGAGAACTTTTGCTTCTTACTGGGGGTCTTGGGCGAGGATGGTTCGGCGAGGGGGTCGAATTCGATCTCTGCATCTCCAAGCACATCATCGGTATGGTCGCCTCGCTTCCGCTTCCTGGTGGCTTTCGTTTGGCTTTTTATACGCTCGATCAGAGGGTCGATGTCGTTTGCGGATCGATAGATTTCGTCCCAATTGAATGTGTCGGTGTAGGTAGCTGTGCGAGTATTGCAACCCCTTCGACAAATGAAAATCTTACCATAATCTTTCGATGAACGGGGGACTCGCCCAGAATGGTACAGGGACTGAAACGTTTCCGCAGAGACTATCTTAGCCCTGCCATTGATCGAACTCAACGGATTGATGTCCCAAGACGGGGTTATGTAGAGCTCGTTCGGAAGGGCATCCGTTCGTTTCTTCTGCTTATTCCGTATCTCCCTCTCGGTAGAAAACCACATGAAATTCGCCACTTTCTCATCCTCCTCTTCATCCTCTTCGAAATTGCAGATCAAGCCTATCCACGCTTCCCCATTGCCTTCGGCTTTTAGCAGAACACAATCGCCGACCATGCATTGAAAGTCGCCCATGCGGGCTCCCAATATTGCTGGGCCATTTTGGGGGTCCTGGGCTGGTGAGTCGGAGTAGATCCATTCCCAGGGGTGGTCTTCGAGTCCTAATTCATCGTCTGAGTCTTCTCTTGCTACGCCTCCTTCTCGAAGATATTGCCGGGCGCGCTCGGCTTTGGTGCTGCTAGGTGTTGAGGAAGGAGGCACTTTGTGAGGCATTATATGCGGTGGTGGGCTGAAAACCGCGACTTGATTGAATCGAAGCACCAAGAGACCTCCTAAAACGCTCCTTGCCCACGTTTCTAGAAAGACGCGCCGACACGTGGGACCCTCGGGAGTGCTAGAGCTAGTGTAGGCTACGTCAGCTAGCGTCCGTCGCTAGATGTCGTGGAGGTTACCTTAGGCATAATAGGGTTAGCCTCTTTCTTGTGTCACTCGTCACAAGCAATTTGTTTTCATTGGCATAGAATGGGGTTTTGAACGGCAGAGCGGTAAGCTATATATAGGATCCGGTAGCTAACAACGCACGGAGGAATGAGCGCTCGATTTGGTAGCACTAAAACGATGAATCAAAGTCACTATTGTTGCACAACATCTTGTTGATAGCTGACTCTTGTACTACGCAGTGGGGGCTGCGAAGCCCATTGAGGTTGAACGACAGTCAACTTACTGCCTGGAATTGCTACTCATGCAGCTTCACGTTATGAAGATCCTTTATTCTCGGGTGGAAATCCAGTATAGCTCACACAACTAGGCCCAAATCAGACCATATATTCATGGCTTTAGCCGAAGCGAAGACACTTATAGATATCACGGTTCCAAAGGGGATGGTAAAAGTCCGACCTTGAGTTCTAATTCTCCATCTCGGCAGATCATTCCTCCGATGTCTCGACCAATCACGTGACTCGTCTTTCCTCCAGTTTGTCGAATCATGACTTCACCATGACTTACCTTCAAAGATGATGAAGCGAGCGTCATGGCCAGCGGCCATTCGTGCCGCTTTGATCCGTCCTACTCCTACTGTTGGTGTAGTGAAACCGAGGTCACTATCCACAAAACCAGACGACCTCGCCCCAGGCGCTTCTCAGCAAGCCCGCTCACGCATCGGGCGTATCACCTCTCGCCTTCCAACTCGCTTGCAACGCTACACCACTCCGCTTCTTCAAGCGCCTTTGACACACATCACCGCATTTATAGTGCTCCATGAATTGACGGCCGTGCTTCCGCTCTTCGGACTGGTGGGGATTTTCCATTATACCAAGTGGATGCCTCCTTTCGTGGGAGAGGGTAGATGGGTGGCTGATGGTGTAGAGAAGTTTGGAAATTGGTTTCGGAGGAAAGGTTGGTTGGGGAAGGAGGAGAAAAGAGGGTGGAGAGCGAGATGGTGGGGCAGGGGGGAGGGGGGAACGAGAGTTGTTGTTGAGTACGTTTATCCAGGAAGCTGCTAGGTTTTTGGTGTTATCGTCTTTTATAGTGCTGATATTGTGTTAGATTTGCTACTGCTTATGCGGTCACGAAGGCGCTACTGCCATTGCGATTGGTGTTTAGTGTGTGGGCTACACCTTGGTTTGCAAGGGTAGCGATTGTACCGACTACGAATGCATTCAAGAGGGTTCTTAGGAGGGGGCAGAAGCAATGACAGCTCTTATCACTCGGGGCAACAGCATGTGTTGAGTCTCTCGATTGGGGGTGCCTTGCAGATCGCATCGCGCGTGATTGATAGGCACCACACGTCGCGCTCGATGAGTAGGGATCTATTCGTGGTATAGTCTATTCCTGGGGTGGAGGCCGTAATCGCCTGAATGTGGTACGGTTGGAGGGTCTGACTCTGCTAGCATATTTCCAAACCATTACCCTCTTATATCATAAATACTGCTGCCTATCAGAAAGACATTTTTCGCTGACAGTCTACACATAGCGAATCGACCTAGTATCAGGAGGCTTGGAATGCCAACAACTTGCTTGTCCACCTGGTGAATCTCAGCACGGCCAATCTACTCCAGAACTTTTAAATTCACTGGAAATCCAGAGACTGCGGAGGCTTTGCTGTATCACTTAGTGACACTTAAGCTGCTATATTCTGCGGCATTCGTTCTTGGACTCTTGATCGTGCCTTCCTCCAAGTTTGCTCTAGTTGACGGCAAAGCATTTACCCGACTGGTAAACAAACAACACAACATCACACTCTTGCAAGAACAGCAGTATCACAATAATTACCTTCTACATTACAATGTTTGCAATCCGGACCGATGGATGACACCAACCTTGAACACTGAGTCTTGGGCCATTCACACATGCAATTCACTTTACGATGCAATGACGTCTTCCACCAACAATACCTACCATTTGCGACCTCCTAAGACTAGACATCCATAGTTCCACTTCTACCTAGCTACGATACACGACTTTGATCACAGTGCCTTGATACCCACGTCCGGCAACCTCTACTTCAGTCTCCATGGTGGCAACAGCTCATGGGCACATCTTCCATCGTTGCATCAACACACCAAGAAGTCAGCTGCATACGACACACAAGCTCTATCGAAAGCTCGCTAAGCGCTTAAGATCGCAATGGCTTCTTCTAGGTCAACCGGTCGCACGTCCAACAAGGAGAAAATCCCCTATGAGCACAAAGGCAGGATGAAATGGGATGCGGCCTTTGCGGAGCGTGTCCGATTATCCAATATGTGTGATGATAGCAGTGATGAAGACGCTGAGAACAATGATTCGGAGCAAGGGTATCCTACTGCACCATATGTCTCTGGTGGCCCGCAGAGCAATGGTAATGCGACCGATGGTTCACCCAACCCTCCAAACGTTTCCAAGATCAATCAAGACCATGGCGACATATCCAATGGTGCAACGAAGAATGACGTAAGCAACGATGGATTTCAGCGAGTCTCATACAAGCGTCTTACCAAGAACACCGAGCCCGCGAATGTGAAAAGTCCACAAAAGCCTCAAGTACCCCGTTGGGTTAACCTTAACTTTAATAAGGATAACTTCGCCAAGGCTTGTTTTCGAAAGAAAGACAACCCCACGGGTGAATTCGTTCTTCACAAAGACTGCAACGAGATTGAGCCCGATAAAGCGAAGATGTATGACTACTTGGAGGAGCTGGGGGTCCGCCTTGGATCATTTATCCGACCCCCACAGCACAACAAAGACCATACGCTATTGTTATGGGGTAAGAGCGAAGCCATAGAGAGAACAATCCGAGAGCTTCAAGAATGGCTTCGTTCATCGAGGCCGATGAGATCAATAGCATCTGGACCCTCAAAGCCTCGGCCAAGGGAGCAATTCGCCCAAAACCATTCCACGAGGGGCGATCCCTATAGGAGACAGCAAGATGCGATCAAGAAGAAAGCAGAACTCCAGAAATTTCAGCAGGTGCCAGCAAAGGACCAGCTCTTCGACTGCAAGGGTGCTTTTCTGTGGCCAGTAGAGGAAATAAGACCTCAGGATATATTGGGGGATGGCTTGGAAGCCCTGGATCCTGTACGAATGGCTTACAAGTGTCACATCATATTCGATGATCCCCATTCGATTTTCAGAGTTCTGACAGACAATGTTGCGTCAGTGGAGAAGGCGCTCCCCCGGTTTGAGGGCATCATGAAGGAATATATTGCCCGTACATACCGGCCCATTACGAGATACCTGGTCAAACCCCCAGAATTCTCTGCTCACCGGATGGATGTCAAGATTACTCCAAGTCAAGCTACGGGTTCAGCCGTCGACGCACCTCAGGTTCTCATGCTGACGGGCATGGCAATGGAACTAGAGACACGTGGACAGTGGCTGAAGCTGAGCGCTAGACGTGTCGCCCAGAACAATCTTGATATTGCGGACGCACTCCGACGGACGATCCCAAACCTTAGATTTTATCGTGGGCAAGTGCGAATGCGCGTCCATTTTGGCACGTTCGGGTTGACCGTGTGGCGAAAGCATGGCACTGCCACTTCATTTCCTTTCGAAGATTTCATGAAAGACCTGGCACAGCCACAAACTAAAGGGAGGATGATCAGGGAGTAAACGCTCCAGCTCTATGCGGACTAAGATCTGTACTAAGTGCTACAAACAGCTTGTGCACCAAGAAGGATGCAGACACGATCCTCGGCGGAATTTACAACGCAAACGAGCTACTCCAGCCAATTGACAATCAAGTCATGACGCTGGCTGAAGTGAATCCATCTTTCACAGCGTACTTCGAATGTCAAGAAAACGACAAAGGACCATTGAAGCTTGAGGTGGAACTGCAGGAAAATGTTGCAGCCAGAGACCTTTACGAGAAGACCCATGCATTATGGTCGAAGCTAGGTCGTCGGGACAACATCACACCGCTCGAATTGTTTATGATTAGGCTTGACGGGTATGTCTAATATTTTGCCTCTTTACATGAGGTACCGTGCTAACAAAGGTAAAAAGAGGATCGTCGTGGAAGCTTCGGGCTTCCACAGAGAACCACATTGAACCTGCGCGCATCAGTCCCAAGATGGTAGAATTTATGGAGAGTATCAAGTTGAAAAAGGGACCCAATACGACCATCGAGCTCAGCGGCGATAAGGTGTTTGATTGGGACAGAAATCCAGGATGCATATTGGTCACAGCATTCCAACAGAAGACTTCGCTTAGATTTCGGCTGGTCAAGAACATGGATTACATCCTTGAAATTTCCAGATACGACACGTACGGAAGACAAGGGGAGGAGAAGAAAACCACGCAGACGAATTGGGGAGCTACGTTGTGGAACACAGAATGGGATGCTGAGCTTATGGCGAATGGAAGCTTAGGTATTGGACAGTCTGCTGACTGGGACCCGAGGCTTCAAACATTCTTTCCAGCTCAGTCAGGTGTTTCGGATCCTCAAGTGGTCGATCAAGGGATACTGGAATTCCTCAAAATTGTTGGCGATGTCAACGAATTCCTTAACGGTATTATGGGAGGGCTACCTCATCCTCAAAGCTGATCGTGCAACCGTTCCGCTATCAACGACCAATGATCTCAGCGAGGACAGAAAGATGGAAGCAACGGACCCACCATTTGATATAATAATACACGTCAGACCGCGCCCGCTTATCGCTCACCAAGGCGCAATTTTCTTAGCAACGGAGCCACCAGCCGAACGTTCTCCTCGATCGTTCTTTCCTTTCTCAAGCTGATATCAGCTAGTTGACCCACGATAATATTATCATCTTCGCTTTTAGACAAATCAAAATCAACAGGAGGCTAAGTCTCGCTTAAATGAGTCTTTGTTGTCCACGACGTTTACAACAAAGGCTCAAGAGCCAGGTCTCTACAAAAGACATCTGGCTGTTACTCTCTACCGATTGAATGGCTCAATTACTTCAGAATCCATATGGAAACGGTTCAACCTGCCTGATTCTGGCATTCAGAGATCTCAAAACGGGATTCAAGCAGATTGGGGGGTTATTCCAGTATCCATGATCCAATGGCTTGTCCTTATGGATTGCACTAATAATTTCTCGATTGAGAATGAAACTGGACTGGCTGCTCCTTAGGGCATGTGGATATTTTCCCGAGTTGCTTTAGCGGCTCGATACAACGTCCACAAATCAAGATCTACATGTTATATTGTTTAGCAGACGACAGCCATCCATTCATCTCGCGGTAGGACGAATCCAATCCCGGATCTTTCAGCTTTCGCCAGCTCATCGACTAGCTTTCCAAACTCATACCCCAGCATTTCATCAGCACGGGAAATTCCCTTTCCTCGACTTCGTCCGGACGGAGTGCATAAGCTTTCTGATCTCATGATCCAGTATCTTATACACCAACACAGAAGAAGCTCATCAACCAGCTTTTATTCACAACGGGCTCACAGGTTTCGGACCTCATCACCCAGCATCTTATGAACCGGTACAGGTGGAATCTCTCAACCAGCTTTAGATCGCAACGGGCACACAGCTCTCGGACCCCATCACCCAGCATCTCATGAAACCGCCCAAGTGGAATCTCTCAACCAACCTGGTCCAAGCCCGATACTCGAGACGTCAGACCTCGGTATCCGGCATCCCAGACCATAGCATGGAAGCTCTTGCATCTCATATCCCAGCACGTAAGCTAGCATAGCATAGATAGAACACAACACAACACTTGAATCCCAACCAAGCCCCCAACTCCCCACTCACGTACCCCCCTCATCACCACCCTTATTGCTTTCAGCAATCACCTTCTGCCGTAACACTACCCACATACGTAGCACGCACCCGTCAGCCCAACCCCACAAACTTCCCCAATGTTCGACTCATCTCATCACCTATCCATCCATCCATCCGCTTCCGAAAGAAAAGAAAGAACAGGACTCACCATCCTCCACGACCCCCAAATTCCCCTGCTTCCCCTGCACGATCTTTTCCAGATCCCCCAGGTTCTTGCCCAGCTCCTCTACTTTCCGCTTGTAGAAGTCTTGCGCTGCGGGGGGTGTCTGTAATCCCACCAACCATTCAGCTCAGCTCAGCTCAGCCCTTGCATTTGTATGATATAATGAGAGGGTAGGATAGGAGATAGACAAACGTTACCTTTTCAACATAAAACCCCGTCCCCACATCCACCAGTACCGTGTCCGTGGCGGCGAGGTTCCCGGGGACGTAGAGGGAGGGTGTTAGGGGGACGAGGATTGGGGTGCCTGTGTTTTTTGGGAAGGGGGGGTTGTTAGTGCTGGTTCTTTTGGGGTGTTTGTGGCGTAGGTTTTGGCCTCTTCCTCCACTTCTTCCTCCCCTCCCCATCCCTCGCCCCCCACCCTACCCCAAACCCCGATAATAAAAACAAAAAACAAAAAACATACCTTCACCCCTCCCCACCACCCCCTCCCTCACACTGACGCCGCAGTCTGCAAACTTCGCCTGCGCCTGCTTGAGCTGCGCGTAGCTGGTGGTGAGGTGTTGCAGTTCTTGGGTGAGTTGGTTTTTTACGCTGGTGAGTTGGGGGGTGGGGAGGGTTGAGAGGTCGACTTTTGAAGGGGGGGGGTGTTAGTGGGGAGGGTTGGAGAAATGGGAGGGAATGGGGGAAGCGGGGGGGGGAGGGGGGGAAGGGAGGGAGGAAGGGGAGAGGGGGGGGGGAGAGGGGGGGGTGTATGGGGAGCGTACTTGTTTGCGGTTGTTGGGTGGGTTGGGACGACATCGAAGGGGGGTTGCTGGTGAGGTGAGGTGAGGTGAGATGGACGCAGATGGATTGTGGACGCGGGGAGAGGAGGGAAAAGGATAGTGGACGCGGGGAGTGGAGGGATAGTGGGGTGCAGAAAAGCTATTTAGGTGCGGGATTAAGCCCTATTACAGGCTGGGATTTTAGGGGTGGGGCCCTTAGCGCTGTACCTAAAAGTACATCAGAGCGGGGCTCCAACGCTGAGACTTGGTGCTGGGTATGCCCCTACGATTTAGGTATTTAAGGGCGCATTCCAGGGTATGAGTACGAAATTTTTGCTTGCTTCTATCCATCACCCAATCTGCAGTATACAGCCAACCTTTGTGATAGATGCTCACGGTCTAGCTGGAACGATATTTATATACACGACATGAGCAGTGTTCACCCATGCCTTGCTTATATCCTCAGCTCATCCAGACTAGAGCATGCGGCAGTTGCGCGGAAATCTACATCCTTCTTAATTTAGCCAACCTCATTTCATGTTCATATTCTAGCATCTGCTCATCGGCTCTGCGCTTCATCACTGCTTCGTGACGCTTCTGCTTGATGTACTCCTCTTCCTCGAAAGCCTTCATTGTCTCTGACATAAACGGCTGGACCCCCGGGCTTGTGGTTCGTCGATCGTCCAATTGAGAAGCAGGCGTCAAGGACGCGGTCCGAACGTACATTCGAGATGGTTCTACAGGCGGCCTAGATGCTGTCGTAGACGGTGTGGGTAACGCTCGCGAACCATGCCCGCTTGTCGGTCGGACACACTCAGACCTTTGCTTGGGAAGAAACTGCTGATCTCCTTGGGAAGGCGTATTGACAGGAAAAGGCGCTTTGTATACCCAGGACTTCGGCGCCGGCCTCTCCTTTCCCCTAAGCCAGTTGGGGACGAATTGGATTCCCATTGCTTGCAGCGTTCTCTCATCTGGCACTTCGTGCTTGTACTTGCATCCTAGTGGAGTGTGCTCGTAATTGCAACGGCCCATTCGTAGCCAAAATGTGCAGTACTCCCTATCTCTAAACCTAGTATCTGTGATAAGACGGCGTGAAGCATGGGGACCGTCCGGGCTAGGGGTTGGAGTGGTTGTTTCGCGCTTTATCCTCGGTACCTCTGGAGGGTGATTTGTACCAAAAGGTTCGCGTGCTTGTACCCGATATGGGTCGATCATAGCGGGTTGTTTGGGATCATACTGGTCTTGTGTCTGGCATGAAGGAAAAGAATCCTCCCGATCACTCATGGTAATCGTTGGTGATGAGTTGGTTTTCGCCGTGGACGAAGCGATTTGCTGCATGCTTGATATTGAACTCGGCTGCTCGATGCCCTGTTCACGGTCGATCTCCTGCTCGCGCTGCCTTTTCATAGCGTAGGTAATGACATCTTGGGGAGGTCGTTTCGGCCTAGATAGACCGTCTCTCCACAGCTCAAATTCGTGACAGTACTCGGCTGTATGCCGCTTCGCACCACACTTGTAACAGTGCTCGTGGCAATTCGCCCAGAAGTGGTCAGTAGACCGGCAACCCCAGCAGATGAACGGCAGTGGGCAGTCGAAGTGGCTGTGCATTTCACGACAGCCATAATTATCGCACGTAAAAACCTTTTCCGCAGGTTCGTGGCGTTGAGAGGTAATCGCGTTGCAGCTCGAGGGCCTACGTGGATATGCCATGCCATAATCGTCTACCGCAATGAAATCGCTGCAATGCTTGGGAATATGCCGAGCACTTTCGCAAACTCTGCAAGTCATTGGACACTCGCTCCAGAAGTGATTTGGTGAACGGCAGCCCCAACAGCGTCTCTCGAGCGGGCAGTCGTCGTGGTGATGGTAGCCATCACAGCCAAAATTGTCGCACAACTCGACAGAGTGGAGCAATTGTTGTCCAGTATCCTGATCGACTGAAGCCTCTTCGTAAAACTGGGGCAGTTGATCTTGCGTGTGTTGAGACCCTACTCGATGCTGGTCCAGAGGAGCAACTATTAGAGACGAAACATGTGTGCTTGAAGGATCCAAGATGTCCCTGCCCTTGCATTCATTCATGACCCTTGTGCGGGCTGGGGTTGGTACTGCAGATTTGAACGCAGCGTACATCATGGCCTTAGGCGCTGTCGGAATTGCCACAGGAGGGGGACTGTAGCTAGACAGTTGCTGTGACGTGGGCGGCCCAGGTGCTTGGATATCTGGGACCTGCGTCTGAGCGGGCTGATCCCATCGTGAGGCATCTTGCTTTGCCATGGCTGTCATTTGCGAGTCACGTTCATTAAAGTGTTGAGATGAAAGGTAAAATATGTAATGACAAGGTGAGGGAAGTGTGCTGGCAAATCTAGGCGCGGACAGCACGCAGCACGTTTGAAGTGAGTGCGTTGAATCAAGTCGTTTGTCGGCACAAGTAGTAAGCCCAAGTAGTAAGCTTGGGAGGACTGATTAACGCGTGGTAGGCGTGTTGACACCGATTGACAAGGCGAAGTTAAGAATACTATACTTCCACTAGTACAGGGCGGATCTCCAAACTTACAGAGATATCTGGGTATATCTGTAATCCTCATATACTGTAAATCCACGATGGACTTTTTGTTCAGACCTGCCTAATACGAGAATCTTCTAACGTCCTTATGCACATGACCACAGCGGAAATTAGGACCAAGACCATACTTTTGACAATCGCACGCTCCAGTCCTCAGCAGCATTAGCACCTGTCATTGCCTTACCCCTTAGTAAATCCCATCGAAAATTCAGGAAGACAGGAGATCCTTGACGCTCATTCCACGCACCCCTTTGGGATATCTGCGGTCCTTGTTCAGCATCAACAATGCTGCTGTAGCCTCCTGATCTTGCTCTGGGCTTGGCATGATGGTCGGAGAAGTTGATGCAGAAAGGGAGAATTTAGACTGAGATCCATAATGTTTATGCCTTTGCGGCCCAAATGCAGGAGATGGCAGCGTTGAGACCGAGGACGTATACGACGAAGTCTGGTATTGGGATTGTGCATCCAAAGCAGGAGATGGGGTAATTGATTGTGGACTTCTGTAAGATGTTGCCTGACTCTGGACTGTTCTGCAGGAAACCGGAATTGCACTACTAACTGTCGTAATCCCCATTGCGACATCTCCATCGTCATCTTCGTCTTCATTGGCATCATCATCGTCTAACATGTTGGTATCCAAGCGGCGTAGTGGAGCTTGAGGCTGTATGAGCGGTGTCGACAGTGAATTATTTGCAGCTTTCAATTCCGTGATGCATTGCTCTAGGTAGCGGAGATAGTCAATGCTCGCCTGATCACTTGTCAATACAATTTTTCAATGTCTCGAAACCGTAACGTACCTGTAAGATGGCCAGCTTGTGCATTTCCTGATCCGTACAGGCAGGAATCATGCTCTTCAACGTTGCAAATTCCTCATTCATCTTCGACCTCCGTCTTCGCTCAATCACGCTGTGAGCTGTCTTCCGAGCAATTTTCTTGCCCGCCACGCTTGTAGAGCTGGGCTGCTTCTTCCCCACACCGCTGGCTATGACTGAACCGGACGTTGCCTTCTTCGTCGACCCTTTTGGACTTATCGGTGTAAGGGCTGCCTTTCCCAAGCCTTCAATCTGTTGCGACTTTGGCTTCATCTGAATGATCGTTCGAGATCTGGTGGGAGGTGGAGGTAGAGTAAACTTGGTGTTTGGGGACGATTGAGGCTGCTTAGCCGCAGGTGACACTCCATCGGTCTGCTTGGGAGCAATGGCAGGTGGGCCTAGATTGAATGACTTTTCTGGTGCAGAGAGGGGAGAACCGTCCTTGCCCTGTATCTCTGTAGAGGCGGCAGGCGTGGGGGGAAGACATGTACGAGGCATGGCCAATTACCGTGGGGGTTTGGACCTTGTCACGTGCGGTATCTGGGAGTTGGGTCTGATATGTCTGGCAACCTGATGTCAATGAAGGATGAGCAGTTGATGACAGAAAGACGACAACAGGAGGTTGTCGGAGTTTGTGGGTTGAAGGTAGAGAGAAGGGAGTGTATTGATTCCCACCCCTCTACTTTATCAAGCATGGCGGCATGATGGAGGGGAGTAGACCAGTTGTGCGAGCCCGTGCTTGGAGAGAGAAAGTGATCGTGTGCTCGCCGTAGGCAGCCAATCAGAGCAAGGAAAGGCCACACGAGGAGATCCGGTAGTGGTATCAGTATTAGACTGCTCGCACGCCCTGCAATGTTGCATCTTTTCTGGAGGAGCTCGTTGATTTCATTTGGCAATTGCAGCCTTCGCGTGCTCTCCCAGAGAGTAGGCTTTGTGGGGAAATGCTCACCACAGCAGTCGATGTCGCATACTCCGCACATGAAAGCTGAATATCTGACATTGGATCTGCTTTGCAATAATCTGTGAATATCCTTTCCATCTCAAATATGTCATGCTCTGCTGCGCAGAGCAGAATCTACCACCTCTTATACGGCCAAGTATGTAAAGTAGCCGCGTACCTGAAAGACCAGGAAGGCTCCGTGTGTGGTTGCGAGCGCAATCCCACCCCTTCACCCTTTCAGGATCTCCCAACGCCAGAGAACGCTAAAACTAGCCCTACGACGATCTAGTCTGTCTTGGCGCTACACTAACATCACTCCCGCTCGCTTCCTCCAGCCTTCGTTCCCTTCTCTCATCAACTTCAGCACTAGACCGGCCAATCCCATGAACACAACGCAAACCTCAACAGTCGCTCACTCTCCAAACACTTCGTACCATGGGGTCACTGCTCTCATCTACAGCGATGCCATGGACGCCGACACAGACGGACAACACTTCGCACATTCAGGGTCGGACAAAGACATCATGGATACGACCTTAGACTGCGTGCAGAATGCCCCGGACAAAGGCAAAACCACAGGACTAACAGCAGAAGTCGATGCGCCAGTAACAGCGACGGAAACCACTACAGCAGCGGAACTCGATGCAATCCTTGAGCGTCCGAGGCAAGGAGCAGATGATGGAGCTCAAGAATCACCAAAGCTGATGCGTAAGACCCCACTCTGACTCTCCACCCAACCCCTCTCTTGCAGAGCATGGGTTGACACAAGAGCCGGTGGTAGCAACCATACCACCACCTCAAAACCCACCTCTCACTTCGAACCTCATCTCGCTATATGGTCTTCAGCCGCTGGCAGCCTCTGTCGCAAGGTCAGACCCTGTCACAGGCGAGAAGATCAACAAGATGAGGAAATCGTACGAAGGGCAGCTGAAGACGTTGGGGCTCTCCGGCAGGAATCGAGCAGTCAAGCACGAAGAAGGCAAGGGCATGGGTTTCAAAGAGCTCATATCGTGGCCGGAGGAGGAGTGGCAGAATCAAAAAGTTGGGGCCGCCAACGTCCACAACGGGCTCTCCAATAGCATTCTGGCAAAGTTAGAAAAGGCGATGCAGATGCAGCCGGGCCCGGTACCTAACAATAGCGAATGGGAAGACCAGTTGGGAATGGAGAAGGTGAAATTGGTCGAGGTGAAAGCCTCGAAACTCCCCCAAGCCACCACAAACACCAAGATCAACGGCAGACTCAACGGTACGACCGCCGAAGCCGAAGCCATCCGCCCAAAGAGAACGGGACGAAAACGCCGGTACGACGAACACAGCTTCGAAGGCTATGGAGAGGGATACATCGATGATGATGTGGATATCGGAGGCTACTCATCAGGAGACACGCAGTTCAGCAGGAGGAGTTCCTCCAACAAGAAGCGCAAGAAGGTATATTCATCGACCGTGAAACCTCTCCCCAGTCTCCAATAGATACTAACATTTGATGGAAGGACTATGGGACTAGTCCCATAGGATTCGGCGACCGTAATGGCAGTTTCAGCTCCGGCATGGTGGGCGTGAGCGCCGCATACGGACCATGACACCTTTCCACGCCTTCAACCCCCCAAACCTATCGACCTCCCCACCCGCCCTCTACCTGTCTAAAGGCTCTCCGCCGCCCACGAAAGCACGATCTACAGTCTGATCAGAGTACCAGCAGCGTTCAACCCACCTCACCACACCGAAAGCGACACGGCCTGAACGACTTCATCAACCACGCCGCTTCTCACATCAGCATTTCCGCACACTCACCACCCCCAATGCTGACATCACAACTTCTATTCCCTACTTGTCTCATGTATAACGACGGACTAGATATACCCCTTACTGGCGCTCTCGGTTCCTCTTCTTCTTTGCGCTGCACGAAAAGCAGTGGGGCGTTTCCATGGACTCTGGCGCTATGGTAAAGGCGCCAAATTTACGGACGCAATACCACTAGGGGGGAGGGCAAAAGAATTGTAAATTACAAGCTGCGAAACATAGAGAGTATCGAAAGATCCAAACCCTCTTGAATAGGTAGCCCTGCAACGTCATTATCGTCAAGGTTCGTTGTCAGTGACCATGTAGAGCGTCCTTATGCACCATGAGCTGTATCTATCTCATTCATGACCTCCATGTAGTGTAATGTATCGATCCCAGCTATGTACGCTGGTGAAAAGCCCCTACCAATAATGTGCCCACGCCCACAACGCAAAAAGGGTGCCGTCGTTTTCTACGCCCATGCTACCTTCTTCGTCTCTCTTATATAGAGAAGAGACACCAGATATGAATAGCAATGGACTGACTAAACCACCTCGCCTCCTCCTCCTCCACCTCCATTCATCCCCTCCCCATTCCCCACCCCCACACCCACCCCCCGTTTCCTCGACCTAACCGCCTTCTTCCTCCTCCCCGTCGTCGGCACCTCCACCTGCGCGCCTCCGTTCTCCCCCCCACCCCCAATCTGAACATCATCCTCGTTCCCACCATACAACTCATGCCACCGCCTCGACTCGTCCAGCTCGTTCATATCCGCCGGTCGCATGCGCAGCCATTTCATCCGCGGCCCCGTTTTCGAGCGCTCGCTGACGCGGAAGCCGTAGATGCGCGGTTCGTGGAGTTTGCCCGCGCCCAAGCCGGGAGCGAGGTTCGATGTTGCGACGCCGTTGACGTGTGTGGGTTGAGGCGGTAGTGGTGGCTCGCTGGGATCTTGAGGGGAGAGGGAGGAGGCGGGCGCGAGTGCGTTGTTGGGTGTGGATGTTAGGGAGGAGGAGCGGGAGTGTTTTGCTGTGGAGAGGTCGGCGGTTGATGCCAAGGCTGTTGCTGAGGGCGATGGGGATGCGTAGGCGGAATGGGTGGAGGAGAGGTTGAGAGGGTCGCCTTTGGCGGAGATGTCGTAATCGGGGAATGTCATGAAGAAGAGGCAGCCAAAGGTAGTGCCGAAGAAGGCGCCGTCGACGGATTGGAAGCGGCTGTTTGGTGGGGCGTAGACGTCTAGACAGGACGGGCAGAATAGTTTGACGGTGTCTTGGCCCGGCTGGTCGTTGCAGCCTACGGGGAGCACGCGGGCTTGGTTGCAGAAGACACGGGGGCAGGAGCCGAAATGTTGTGCCTCGTACTTCTCTGCCATCTGCTGAATGCCGGGTCGGGAGGTGATGTAGCGTTGGTGAATGAGGCCATAGAGGAGTTCTGCGCTGTTTTCTATTACCGAGAGGTCATTGGCCTTTCGATCTGCTGTCCTTCTGTATGGTATCCTGTCGCCGTTCTCGTCTCGCATATTGATGTCGTTGTCATCATCCTCTTCTTCATCTTCTTCCTCTTCCTCCTCGTCTTCGTCCTCCTCATCCTCTTCTGGCTCCACATCCAATATCATCTCCAGCGCTTCCTTGTACATCATCACTTGAGGCTGTAGGCCCGTGAGGTTGAAATCGTCTTCGAGGAAATCTTCCGAGATTTCGGCGAAATACTCGTGGCCAAGTAGGGAGCAGAAGGAGGAGACCCAGGACTCGGGCGTGCCGGAGTCGGTGGACATGACGGAGGAAGTCGTACGGGTGACCGAGAGGGCAGATTCCGATGCGCCTTGGGAGGCGATATTGAGATCCTGGAGCTGGGGGACCAGTGACGAGTCCCCGTTGGCAGACACCGTGATGGTTGGGCCTTTTAGCCTGGGAGTAATGACGTGGACGTCGCCTTTCCTGTAGCTATAGCTTTCTTCAAGACCGGCGATAAGCAATAGCCTTTCTTTTCGATCGTGATTGCGGTTATTGTGCCAGGTAGACGTGGCTCATAGGGTCTGAAAGCTTCGAGGTTGTGGGCGTCGTGAAAAGTCGAAAACGTGACTGAATTGGAGGATGAAATCTTGTACGTATAATCTTGCTTTTATGACACATCATTGCCGCATAGCAAGCAAATTCGTAGAGTGCGTTGGCCTCGTTGTGGTATTCGCGACTGCCTCATCTGCCAAGTTTCAAGCCACGAGGTCAGCCTTTGGGCGAATAATTGCTTAGCGCACGAGTCTTACCTGGATTTCTGAGATCTCAAGTATTACTGGACAAGAAAAGCTTACCAATGAAGGATATACGAGTGCCCCGAACACGGTAAGAAAGACTACTCGGGATTATGGAGGCGGAATCGATATAGCATTGACTTGACTTGGGCTGTGTTTGATACCGATTAGTGGGGCAAGGCGTTGCTAAAAGTAGCGGCCGCCTTCCAGCAGCCGCTCGCTTATGCAGAAAGACCTAGATCGGTAGACCCAATTGCCAGGAGCCTGAATAGTCCATACTAAAGATGGTATTCCGATGCTGCGACATAAACTTGGAGAAAAGCTTGATTGCGAGTAAACACTAGATTGCCAACAACTTCCTAATCTGTCCAATGTTCGTGCAAGATTCATTCAACGTTCGCCCAAATTCAGACAAGTCTGCCCATCATCTTCGAAAATTCGCTGTCACTGCCATACACGCCACTGAACCCTGCAGGTGCTGAACTCGTCTCGCCCTGATTGACCACATAACCGTTCGCGCCATCCATGCTCTGACCACTCGTCTGCGCGAACAAGTTGTTACCATAGCCTCCAGCCTTTTCGAAAAGATTGGTCAATTCCTGCGTGATCTGCTGTCCGTTCATGGGACTACTTCCAGCGGTGCTGGAATCGTGAAGTTGAGGAAACGCTGCCATTTCGTCGACTTGATGGCCAGCCAGACCCGCCATGGCAACTGCTGCGGACGAGTGGGGGTCGTTGGGATCAGTCAATGCCGGTCGAGAGACAACACCAAGCTTTGGTCCAATCTCCTTGATCCCTTTGATGGCTTTCCACAAGCGTTTGGAGGTGTATGACTTGGTGCTGAAACCTTTGATGAGATCGAGAGCCATATAAAATTCATCCCTGACTTGCCGACTAAACTCTACCGGCGCGTGTGCCACAGCAAGGAATAGCACGGCAAGCGCTGAGGTAAGGAAGTAATTAAAGCACACCTGCTGTGTACGATAGATATCAGACGTCTCATTCAGGCGACTCAGCACTTTGATCGTGTCTTTTGCGACGTCAAGCGCGATTTGCGCATATTGTCTGTTCTCCATAATGTTTGTGGCTGACATCAGAATAGGTCGATAGATCATGACCCGCATCTGGTTCGTCCGCATGTAGAGGATCACTTGGAGACGACGCTGGCCACGACTAGGAGTCTTCGCATCTTTGAGATTGTCAGGGTGAAATCTTAGGCCATCTGGGATGGAATTATGCCACTGTAGAACCTGATAATCTAGGTATCCGATGTTGTCTTTCTTGATCTCGCTACCTGGGACCTCAAACGTGTTAGTGGATCCCCAAACTTTGGATGAAATGCGACTGTATGATATCATCGCTTTCAAATATGGCGAAGAGTCATCCTAAACGGTTAGCGACTGCATGTCAGGAAGCGGATGCATGTTTACTCACCGGCTCCGGCAGTGATGGGTCAATGTCGTCGTCTTGTAGAGTGAAGGGCATCCCTGTGCCAAAGCCCCAGCGTCGATCGAGTACGTATATTGACCAGAAAAGCTTGATAGCCCATGAGCGTTCTTCATTGTCAGGGGCCACCTGTAGCAGGGTCTCCCGACGATGTAAGCCAACCTCGAGACACTGACGTGAAGCTAGACCCAGTATACGATACGCTTGGTGCTCCTCATCTTGTTGAAAGTTGTATTCGGCCTATCATCAAATTTAGTAACACCAGGTTGACCAGCAGCGCAATACATACTACGAGAACTAAGAGGATCAACCCCTTGATTTCAACGGGGCCTGAAAGCCTGCCTTCAACGGCTTCTCGACAACTTTCATACAGCTCTCTGCCCAGATCACTCTGTCCCTCTCCCTCCAATATCAACGCAGTAGCCAGCACCATCTTCAAAATGTTTACATCGTTTGAATTGTTCTTGCCAAGTCGATCCGGACCCGACTTGTGAAGGTTTATGAGACCTGACTTAACCGCTGCCTCGGTGAAATTGAATAGCATGTTCACTTGGACGATTGTCTTCTCCATATCGAGCATTGGATACATCAATCCCATCTCCTCTTCGTAGACACGACAAAGTCTTATCGCTTCATCCTTTTTCATCTTCAAAAGAGGGTCTTTGTTAGGGTGGGTAGTCATAGGTGCCGTTGGTGCACGAGGTTGACCCGTTGCGGGTTCCTCATCATTGAACACCCCTTCTAAAGTTTCAGGTGCAGTGATCCCCATAGTCTGCAAGCTTGAGCGGGCAACATCGAAACTGAAAGCAGAGCTCGTAGGACCCTGGAAGCGAGGTTGGTTCCCTTGAGGTTGCGTAGGTGGGAGACTGTTTCGATAAGGGTCTGGTTGTGCAAGTGCTGGGTATACGGCATATTGCTCCTGGCCTGGATTGGGGATAGGAAAGGGTTGCCCGTTGCGTAACGCATCAAGTCCTGCGTGGATATAGTTGACCTGATCTTGCAAGGAGTGGATATGATTGCTCATTGCGCGAAACTCTCTGCATTGTATGAGCACGAGTCTCAATTCCTGGGCAGTCGTGTATACTCACTCCGAGTCCTTAAAGTCTGGCCCACTTCCGTTCGTTGCGAATACGCAATCGAGCGATAGCTTATGGCACCGCTCGCATGGTGTATTGCCATTGCACCTAATTTTGCGCCGCTTGCATTCGTTGCACGCGATACTGAGTGGCATCTTGAAGTCAGTCTCAAACTCGAACACACGGCATTATATTCGCGCCTGAGACAATACTGCTCCAGAGAGTACTGACCTTATGTATCGGTTCCTCTTTGCTCGTCCCTGGTTGCCATCAGGTGTGTTGTCTTTATCCTCACTCTTCCTCTTGTTCCCCTGCGGCCGATGCTCCGGTACGTTGCTGAAATTGTTGCCCACATTGAAGTACGGGCCATTGGCATCTGCTTGGGGATTTGGAACTTGGTTCATCGTTTCTGTTCCGTCGTGCCTCGCGCGGCGTGATTCCGAAGAGATATTTGCGCTAGTATCTAGCGAAATTAGCGTCTTGGGGCTAAGTGTATATCTCTAGTGTTTCAACACCTGTAAATCTCGGATTTCGCAATCGGGCAGATGGACAACGGTATTGCAAGAGCTATTGCTACCAATAATATTGGGAAATAGCAGCGCTGCCTCAGATGAGACCGGGACATCATTCTCAGCCTCACGTCCTAGCATTGCGTGTTTAAGTTTCAATACATGCTCGATGTGTAGATTTGGTGTGCATGATTCGAGTCCCTCAACCGCAGAGCCTTAATGGACATAATGTATCCGGTTCAACTGTCTCCCGCGCTTTAGTGCTGCCTATTCGGCGGAGCATGTCGCTTTCCCGAGCATTCGACTGCTCCATCTTAATCTAAGTTGGTGAAAATGAGATGATGAAGAGAGCCACGTCGGTGGTATAAGACATTGCGGAAAATTGGGAGACTTGGGCATGTGGTAGCAGTCATTCAAGGAAACCAACATGGAATGTATTCAACAGCAGCTGCAGATCACTACGCTATGCTTTTGAACGTCAAATCATATGCCGTTGCCGATGTCTTCATGCTAGTTTCAGTACACAGCCCTCGTCCCTTGGTTATTCAGGCAAGCTACTTATGCCTCTCTGCATCAGGCTCAGAAGACTGAGTAGCCTAGCCTTGATGTTCTGCCGCAAGATTGTAGTCAGAGCGTGCAACCCACCCCTAATATCTTTCCTTATGTAGTAAGCTGCAACGATGGTAATCAGCACAGTCAAAGCCTTCAGTATCTGGGAGATGCGATGTTTCAAGAGTCCTTTCCTCGTGTATTGGATATGCCAATCGCTCCATTTGGGGAACATGCAGCGGATAGAATAGTCAATTTGTGAATATCTGTTGTAATTGCATTAGCATTTGACCGGCCATCTTGATACAGGATGGAAAAAGAATGGGAATGTGAGTGAAATGCTTTATAACTGGATGCTTACGGATAAGCAACAGCATTCCACCCATTCGCAGTCTTGTACCAGTTGTGACAGCCTCCAGTATGCCAGACCGTGGTCTTTAGCGCTGCTTGTATTTTCTTAGTCCACGCAATCTCCTTTTCTTTCTTCACCTCAAATGTCTTGACGTTCCCTTTCAAGATCTGCTTGATGAATTTCAGAGTGTACTCTACCATATTCTCCGAGGCCAGGATGACAGATGAATGGCCGGTTGCTGTGTTGGGGCCAAAGATAATGAACAGATTTGGGAAGCCATCCATGGCATTGCCCATGTAAGCTTGAGGGCCGCCTCGTTGGTCCCAAACTTCCTGCATCACAGCACCTCCTTTACCAATGATCTTGAGGGGCGAAAGCCATGTTGATAATTCAAAGCCGTTGGCGAGGATGATGGCGTCTGCTGGGAGGTGGACCTCATCAGTTGGCGCTTTGCTGCTCACAACCTGAGGATCTGGATACGTCCGGCCGGGACCAAGCGTGACTCCTCTTGGCTGCAAACTGGTCAGTGGCTGCGTTGTCAGGTTGATCTTCGGATCGTTGAGACTGTCTAGCCAGAAAGCATCGTGAATGCGTCGCTTACAGCCGACGCCATAATTCGGCATGAGAATCTCGTGGTACTTTTCCGGCACGGCATGCTTCATATGCTCCACTAAAGCAGCTTCCTCCTTCTTCTTAAAGCTTTCCGCAAACCCCTTCCCAGTGAAAATAAGGAAGAATTCTATTTCCGCGAGACAGAAGAGAAAAGTCCTATATACACGACCCAACCCCCAAGGAAAAAGCCTTGGAGTCCACTTGTGCCACTGCTCGTCACTCATGAGGCCCAACATAGGTCCCGGGCGCGGTACAACCCATGGCGGAGAGCGCATCACTTGGGTGACGGATTTGACATTGTATGGTTCTTTGGTTAAGCGAGGGACAAACTGAGCTGCGCTACACCCAGTCCCCATGACAATGACATCCTTGTCGCGAAGGTCGACATTGTAATTCCATCGAGCTGAGTGGAAAACGTCACCTTCGAATTGATCAATCCCAGGAATGTCCTCTGGAAACATGTTTGGCTCAACAAGTCCTCCAGCGGCACTGCACACAATCCTTGCTCGTACAATCTCCTCCTTCAGATACACGCTCTCCGGACCCTTCTCAGCCATCATTCTCCTCCGCTCTTTTGTAGACAGATCTCCAGTACCCGGCACCATATGTAGTAGCTTCACCTCCCAAACCTCTTCATCTTCCAGCCACCGCAGCTCCGAGACGTCAGTGTTCAGTTGAATCTTGTCCACGATTCGGTACTTCTCGCACACATCTTGCAGATATCGGACGATCTCGGGACCTGGAGGATGGTATGACGACCAACTGTGATTTGGCGAGAACGAGAAGCTGTAGAAGACGGCAGGCCTAATCTCGGAGGTCAGTTTCTGCTCATCGTGGCCTGTAGGACTGGTACGTACACATCGCATGCCACGCCCGGATATCTGTTGATCCACCATGTTCCTCCAAGCCCAGCTTGTCTATCAAAGATTCGGAATTGATCAAAGCCTAGCTCCTCTTTCAATCTACACCCCAATGCAATCGCCGATTCTCCAGCTCCAACGATGAGAACGGGATAGAAAGTGTAAGCATCCTTCTCGTAGCCGTTGACTACATGGATGGAATTAGATGGATCTGCCATGTCAACTGTAATGCGCCTTTATCTAGAAAATTGTCGTGCAGCAAGTCGACGGGAGATTGATCACACGCTGTAGAGCTATGTAGGATCACCCAGGATAAGGCCCATAAGAAAATACTGCACAATAGAACGGGACTGAAAGATCCTAACACGGGAGGGACCAGCTCCCCACATTGTTATCGCCAGCAGGGACGGAAGGATGCATGGATTATGCAAGTACACAGTAGTCCATGCACTTCACTGAGGGGTCACCAGGAAAGATTGACCTCGGCATTTACACCACAAGTCTTCAGGACGCGCTAACGGGAGAGGCACTAATCCCTTGGGGACTTGGGCGGGACTCCCTGCCCGGGAAACCGCACCCCTGGTACTTAGACCGGGATGGAATAGACCCAAACTCTTAGGCACCACAGTCCCTATCTGCGACTCCGTGGCACTCACGCTCTGAACAGGCAAATTCGAATCCTGTACGGAGATCTGCGTAGCGTTCAAGTGATAATATGAGTATTAAACATCTTACGTCGTCGGTTCCACATAACGGGTGACTTCCTTGAACTTATTCACAGCATGTACATTGATTCCAAAGGACAAGGAAGTTGAAGAGTCGACTACTGTCTACAGGTTTTCATACAGAGTCGCGTAGGGGGAATTGAGGTGAAGATCATTTATAAGACTTACCGAGTCGCCCCTGGGATGTGCTTTCACGGTCAGCTATAGATTAATCATCGTACGGAAGATTATGTTGCTTCTGCACGACCATCAGAAGATGCCCACGGGATTCTAGTCTCGACTTCCTCATCCAAAGCATCAGAGAGTAGAGCAGAAAATCTAATATACCCTGTCCAGGTAAATATATTCTCCGGTTCGATGTGAGGGACTCCTTGGCTTGATAGAGCTAGAGCCTAGATGAACGTCGGCGAGCGGTAGAATCCGGGACAGAAGACGATATGGTGGTTCTCCTAAGCCCTAATGTCAGCTTTCATGATCAAAGTCATCCGTTTTAGTTTGTACGGACGAAGTGTACGCCTAATTCGCTGAATCTAGTGAGAACATCAGTCATATACCTCTTTAATGAAAAAGGAGCCTACCCACCCATAAGTGTCTAACTCGAAACCCTGTGGTGCCGAGTCACACACTGTTTGATTGAGGACCTCAGTCATAGGCTCCGCAGCCGGCTCCTCATACATGATAAAGACCTTTTGTTTCTCGGGCCACGTAGATGAATCATGGACATTGACCGCCCCCCAGATGTTGGCTGGAGAGAATAAATCGCTAGCAAGTGGTGCATTGAATGCAAGAGGAGTTGAGGTGTCGTGCCCACCTTTAAGGACATCACCTATTGGGTCTCGGCTGTCATTACCCATATACATATTCATGATGTCTTCAGGATAAGATAAAGTCAAATGTGGCAGGGTCGGGGCTACGGAGATGAAGGAATACTTGCGCAACATTGTAGCTGCTGTTTTGGTGTTGAAGTTCTTTGGGTTTGCTGGATAATGATATAGACTCATGACAAAAAGTGTTTTCAATGGCTGCTAGGGGAAAAGCTCAATCGGTCATAATGTGTATAAAAGAGAGCGTAAAGAAGCATAGGCAAAGAATAGAGAAGCAGAAATATCGCGGCTTCCCTACAAATTGAACAGGGAATGGACGAGGCCGGAGCGCGTACTCGACAGTAGAAAGTCGTTGCTTTTGTCAATTCGCGTCATGAATTGGGTAAGGGCGAAGATCTGTAAACATTGCAAGGTAATCACACCGTTGTTTGAAGATGTCAATCTTACGGTGGCGCGAGGAAGACTCGAAGATATGAAGTGGATGGAAGTCGGGCCCCGAGACTACTACGAAGAGTATACACAGAGAACATTACCAGAACGACCATAAGATGTCAATGATAATTTGGTTTTCCCTAATCAATTGACGGTTCTCATGATATACAGCAACATATTGCGTCCTGTCTGCAATGCTCGGAGATAGTTGACTTTGATAAGTACGGGCAAGTACTTAGAAGCTAGTGCCTCAGCAGGTGGGCGGCAAAGGCGTCTGACTCGCTTGTTCTGCGTCTACAACCCTCTTTTGAACGACATCTGACAGCTCGAGTGAGTAATTCCTAGATTATCTGGCGAGCAGGATGTGTCGCATTACATGAATCTTGATTTGAGCGAGAGGGTTAGTCTAGTAGGCGATCTACTTCTCTGATCGCAAATCCAAAGTCGCTGGGTGACTCATATGATCCATTCGCGCGTTCGGCTTGGATCACTATTCTCTAAACCCTATACCTCTTGCAGTCGTGCATGGCCTATCGCCTCAAGATGGAAACCCCTTCGAGAGCTACCGAGTGGAGAATTAGCTACCTTCCGTCGCGAAGCCTTCGCTCCTGCACAGCCAACTTTACTTCCGAGAGGGCAGTTCTTTGGGCTTCCGGCGATACAAAAATGGTTTATGCGACCCCGAGATAATAGCGTTGAAACGTCCTTCAACCTCAACTACCTCAGTGGCTACGGAAGTGCCATAGTCCCACTGGAATTCACTCGTCTAAGGCCAACCATCTCAGCGGAAGAAGCTCAAGATTCTTTTCAACGAGCGGAAGCTCCATTCCAGATTTTTCTTGATTGGACAAGACACACCACTATGAAGACGACTGAGCGGCTTTACCTTGCGCAAGCTTCTTTCGCCAATCTACCAGCAGCTCTGACTGAGGATCTCCCGACTCCTGAGATTGTCACCAAAGCAGGCACCGGCGACATCTACGATACCAATATCTGGCTGGGTATTCCGCCCACATACACCCCATTACACCGAGACCCTAATCCAAATTTGTTCGTGCAACTTGCAGGTCATAAAATAGTGAGGGTGCTGCCACCTGATGCAGGCGACAGGGTGTTTGCACGCGTGCAGAGTGCATTGGGAAAAGCAGGGTCAGCTTCTTTCCGGGGAGAGGAGATGATGAAGGGGAAAGAAAAGAAAATGCTAGAATTCGAAGTGTGGGATAACGTAAATGACGAAGCAAACGAGGGTTTTGAAGCTCATATGTGGGATGGTGATGGTCTTTTCATTCCCAAAGGATGGTGGCACAGCATCAAAGGTGTCGATGGCGGCGTTTTGGGATCGGTCAATTGGTGGTTTCGCTGACATTAACCATTGATGAACCGTAGCAGGCTAACTTCTCAACTTGCTGTTGGCCCGAGGAGTAGTCAATAGGGACCCATGTTAACCCGAAACCAACCCCAGGCCTAGACCAGTACACCGAATCCTACACTTGATTCTGTCAAGTATTCCAGCCTACCATCCTCTTGGTTATCAGCCAGCTATCTTGGGCCATTCACACACGCCGGCTCCAAGAGTGTTCCATGTATTTGCAACTGATAACCTCCGACAACTGGGTTCCATTGACAAAGACTGCTTAGGAACACCGAGTACCGCGTCTCCTAACGCCCAAATTGTGCCTCTGCTGCATCATGAGCCTAGGGAAAGGCAGTATAGAAATGACGTTGTTCGACATTCTTCGGACTGAATGGCTTTGGATACGTAGGCTTGAGTCTAAGTATCTCTGCTATGATCTCCATCTAGTCTTCAAATACTGGTGGTCTACCACTGGATTTTTGAATCATTAACTGACTTCGGATGGGCGACACAACGACATTCTCAGCCACTGGCCCCTTATTGTACGATGTCACAGCCGAGGGCAAACAACTAATACTATGCTCATTGGCCTGGAGGGCGACCTTCTGGGCGTCATCGTCAGCACTGTGTAGGATGGCTGTACCCTAGTTTTCTAACGAGATAGTGCCCGTCATGTGCTTCCTCCTTTCAACGACTATCGTCCTCTTCTACCTTCCCATCGCTGGGATCCACCTATCGCCCTTCTGTACTTCATGGAAGATCCGAAAGCTCCATCAGATTCCTCGCCACTCCTTCACAGAATGTCTGCTCAAGCGGAAGGCGATACGATCTTCACTGTCTTGGAACACCGTTACCAGGCGTCTTTCGGACAGTGGCCGATGGTCCGAGAGGCATTATAAGGGTTCCGGAAGTGAGGCATTTCGCGTTATGGTTGGTGTGCTGAAGAGAAAATTCCTCTATATTTTTCCCGCAACGAGTGATGCCTTGAATATGTGGACCAAGAAGGCAATGAACTTGGGAACGGCAGCTTTGGACGCTCGGATTGTTGGTCTGAGAGCCGAGAGCCGTTCACACTGGCCAAATATAAATCAGGACCAAACGAACCCGAACAACATCACAGTCTATGATCGGCGAGAGGTCCGGCTTATTGCCTGCGCTCCTACGTAGCTCGACTCAAATAAAGTCTGGCTATGTTGGCGGTGACTAAGGTAGATATAGATACTGCCTTCTTGCAAAGCAATCGACTGACGTTACAACTATCGCCGCTTCAACGTTGACCACATATCAGAGATCTCTGACCGTGGATTTCTACATGGTTTACCTTAACATGTGATACCTTGTCTTCCATAGAACATATGCAAGGCGGATTGGTCTAAGGGACTTAGTAACCCATTAAGGTATAGCGTGCTCAAGGATCGAGGCTAATCGTCAGCTTACCCGTCACCTCGATTAAGACAACGCAACTAACGATCTGCTACATCAGATATGAATGTTCGGCTCTGATTCCGAGGGCTCCTTCACCTCAAAGCGAGTCTTATATCACTCGCTATCCAACATAGCTCGTACTGGCTCCACCTACGTGTGTGAAGGCTCCGATTCCCAACGCGCCATGTCTCTGCTTACTTGCACATAACGGTTGTATTTCATCACACCACCTAAGCTGTCCTACTTCTCTATATAGTGCAGTCTTGGTTATTATGAGTGATAAGTGCCTTCAGCTCTAGTTGCCCTACATTTTTGCGTGTTTCAGTGCAAACACTCAACATGGACTCTCAGCTGCTCGCCGTTTCAATCGCAATGATATTCCTCCTGATCTGCTCCATCATTCTTATGTTCCGTCAACGGACTTCTCAAAATCTACAAGCTGCCAAGAAGTTTCACCAGGCAGAACTACCAACCAGCTCAGCAGAGCCTTCCGTACTCAGCAAACGTCTTGCATTGACACTGCCCGACAGTGTCATCCTCCCACACGACGTCGCTGCCTTCGAGCAGTCGATGAATTCTTACTGGGCCCAACAGGAGTGCGAAGTGATTCCAGCATGCGTCGTCCGACCCCGCGACGTTCAGCAGCTCTGTATAGCCGTGAGTGTCATCAGGAGCGAATATGACATACAAAGAAAGCAGATCGGCCAGGAAAAAACACAAGGACTCTTCGCTGTTCGTAGCGGTGGTCATTCTCCGATTGCTGGTGCTGCGAGTATCAAAGGAGGTGTTGTAATTGATCTTTGTCTCCTTTGCGAGGTGACACCCTCTACGGATGGATCGAGCGTGATCATAGGAACGGGTGCTAAGTGGATGGACGTTTCTAAAGTTCTGGACGAGAAAGGTCTTGCTGTTGTTGGAGGCAGGAACTCTGCCGTTGGGGTGGGCGGTTTGACTTTAGGTGGTAAGCCTCTGCTTTCCACCGCTACTCTCGCCAATCTCTCTCACTTGAGTAATGAACCAGACCTCTGAGGCCACATGATTTCTCCATTGCTCTCATGTTATAGCTGACACAAATGCACAAGCAGGCGGTCTTTCCTTCTTTTCCCCGCGTTTCGGCCTAGTCTGTTCTAATATCCTCAGCTACGAAGTCGTCCTCGCCTCCGGCAACGTCACTACAGCCTCTGCATCAAGTAATCCTGATCTCTGGCGTGCCCTCAAAGGTGGTGCCAACAACTTTGGCATCGTCACACGTTTTACAGCCCGAAGCTTCCCTTCCACGAAAATTTGGAGTGGCTTCCTCTATATGCCCGCCTTCCAAGCCGCCAAAGTACTCGCGGCTTTTCACGAATTCGTCAGCAAAGCAGATGCGAGAACCACATACGATAACCACGCCGCCGGACCTCTCGTCTGCTTCTCGTATATTCCGAAGCTCCGCATGCAGGCCATATCTGTGAATATCGTCTACACCAAGCTTCCCGATGACGAACAAAGATGGCCCACCTGTTAGAGAAGGTCATCGTTCGCATCACTTTGGCGCCTTTGGAGTACGTGTAAGGTCCGCAGCCTTACCGGCGCGACCGACGAGATGAATGCGCTGAATCCCCCGGGTAGGCGGCAGCTCTTTGCCACTACGACTATTCGAAATGACCGCACCACCATCTCTGCTGCGCACGCCGCCTACTGCGATGCTATTGCCTCAATTCGCTGTGTCAACGTGAAAGGTTTGCTCTGGACAGTCGTCCTTCAACCATTATTATCGGACTGGATCAGCAAGGGCGATGCCAATCCGCTAGGACTGCACGACTGCACTCATGAGTCTCTCGTTATCGTAAGCTTCACGGTCAACTGGGATGAACCCCAAGATGATGATTTCGTTAAGACGATCACCCGCCGCACCGTTGAACAGATTGACGCTTTTGCAATGGCTAATGGAACGGGTCATCCTTATCGATACCTAAACTATTGCGCGGATTGGCAGCAGCCTTTTGCAGGGTATGGGGAGGAGAACTGGCGGTTCTTGCAGGGGGTGAGTAGGAGGTATGATCCGGCGGGGTTATTTCAGAAAGGTTGTGTAGGTGGATTCAAGCTTGAAATAATAGATGACGAGGCTTGATATGTGGCTACGCCGGCGAACGTGCAATATACGAGCGGCAGCTGCGGCTTCGACCATATGGCCGTGTACGCTAGACTCCATCTTCAAAGCCATCACATCGCTACATTCTACCCACCATCAACTTTTTGACTTTAGTCGATCATGGACAAAGAACTACCCGGCGTAACTCTATGTCACAATGTTTTGTCTCCATATAGCCGGCGTTCGATCCTTGGAATACTGCCACCTGCGCCGATCTCGTCCGATTATCTGCTCTTCGGATAGTGACCGAAACACGTTCGCATAATCATTGGGCCTAAGAGCATGTTAGTGCATGCCAGACTGCATAACAGGCCACTAAACCAATGAGCAAACTTTTGCCCCACTGAGTAGGAAAGCTTGGCGACATACATGATTGGGTCCTTGTCGTGCGTTGCATGCGCCCGATCAACTGCAAGGCTGCCAGACTGCCGAATTGCAAGGCTATAAGGCTGCAAAGGTCTTAATCAATAGTCCTTTGAGCGATCATTCTCCATGACGATTAGGCAACTATCTAAAATACTACACTTGAAGCTCCACGGGCAATATAATCCTAGTGAGGAACTCGAGTTCCAGCAGCGTTTGGGTGAATCACCCAACCTGTACCGATCGCTCAGACTACACGTAAGTTTTCAATATATCACTGAAGCCTCTATTCTCGTCAAGATGCCTACCAATGCTTTCTCCGTGTTCGGTAAGATCTCAATCCCGCTAATACGTGTACGCTGAGCTGAGGTAATATGTAGTTGGCTTGATTCTTTGTTTTGGCGTATCTCGTTCCAAAACTGCACAGTTCAGCCACTGGTATAGCTTTTATTCCGACACACTACTCCACATCGCAGGTCCGAAGTGTTACCCCAACTATACCGCCGGCGAATTTCCCGAGTAAGCGAGATATTTGAAAGTAGAAGGGGAAATATACATTTGTAAAAGTATGGTAACATGTCTCTTGGAGAATACAGACGACTTTGACAAAGCCGACATGCAATCAGCAACGATTGTACTTGGGCTCATGCCAACCATTCTCACCTATGTTGGCCCTACCATTGGAGAAATATCCCTTGTTTCTTCCCGCCGGCCTGTCCTCGCAGTCTTGTTCGCATTAGGTGCGCCAGCTGTTTTCGCTACTCGACCATTCGAATTTAACAACCCAAGGGAGAGCCTAAGAACGAATGTTGGAGATATTGTATTCCAGAAGCAAACTCCATTCAGGGGTGCTTTCATCACTACCGTATAATATGTCCTACTGTCCTTGGCCGCTACCAATTATCTGCTCAACTCGGTGTAACTGGGCACCTCGACTATACTAAGCTGGAAGTGTTTGTGGCCCTATTTACAGCTCGGATGGAATCTCATGTCTTTGATTTCTCATCTCTACGCTGCTCTTTCTTTAAGGAGTTCCAAAGTCAGTCAACGGACAGATTCAATCCATATCAAAGCATCCCAGATACGATTTCATCGCTATCTGTAATATAATGGTACCGAGAGACGAATCCTTACTGATACACATATGTTCTAGATCTACTGTCGCTCAAGCCGGAAGGCTATACCAGAGGGGAATCTCCCCAGCTTTTTAGTGAGCTGGTTTTGGAATGGAACACCCCATCAGCAAATCATGCCAAGCTTGAATACAATGTTGGTATGCCCGAGGGAAGAATAGCTGTTTGCCTTAATTGGGCTGCAGTGTTGCTCGCATATGCTCATTGGATTTTTGGGACTCTGGTGTTTTCATCGACCTTGTTCATCGGGACCCTGGATGCCGTTGCGGTTATGGCAAGGTACCTGGCCTCGGCCCTCCTCTGTCGAATGATCCTACTTGTCGAACTCGCTGGTATGAGAGGTGTAGAAGAAGCCGATACTGCTAGGCTATCGAGCGTCGCAGCTGGGGGAACATGACCCTAGAGGCAGTAGCAGAAACGTTATGTTCGTGTTCGATCGGAGAAAAGTCCAGGCCAACGAAGGCCGATATTGAGGGAGGCATTTGTGACGCCTGCTTGTCATATTTTCGACTGTTCCCTCGGTGCTCCCTCAATGCACCATCCACTGTTACTTCATCTCACCCCATGCTTTCTTTCCTTGGCAGAGAAAGTTATTGAAATCCTAAGGTCGGGGTATTGATAAGGATATGTATATGTATATGTAAAGACATCTAGGTGAGTCATGAAAGATTGGGGTAAAGCTTGGTCGGATATAAGGGAAATGGCGATTATCTTCGTATTGCCAAGGCAAAACCCGTTGCTCCACCGCAAGAATTCTTCTCGTTCAATCCGATTAGGCATTATATCTCCATTTTTATGACTCACAATGAAAATCCGAGATGTATATAAGTGCGGACTGTTGAACTCTTACCTCCTTCACCAAATACTACTCAACCTCATTATCGAAATTCTTCGAATATACTAGAGACAGATCTTGATCAGGTTGTATCGAAGACCACTCCAAACATGGCCCTCCGCTACTCGAACTGCCCTAGCTTATGTCGACTGGCTACCACCAAATCTGTGAATAGCCGAAGGATAGCCTCAAGGCCTACATCCAGCCGAGCAGCGCCTTCAAAAATCCCCGACTTTCAGAGCGTACGCCCAATCATTCCAAGGATTCAGAGTACATCTCAATCAGATGTCCCGAGCGCAGAGATCCTGTCTAAGCTAAGCGTATTCGGCCTATGCCATATTCTCACGGAACCCTACAGGAGCAACGATGAGCTGGGAGCGGACTCAGCACGTAGGTCCCAGGTAGCTTGGCGACAGCGGAGACTTGGATTTCAACATGAGCGGAATGACGGTGGCACGGATGGCCAGGTACCCCCAGGTGAGGGCGTTCTGGTTGTCAGTACTTCTCGAGAGGAGTATGAGGAAGAGGGGAGTGGAGATGGAGGCGCATGGTATGATGCACCAACAGCTGATAGGCATGGCGGATGCTTCAAGGTTGGCGCGTTTTGCGCTGGTGGAGAATATGCCAGAGGCGGTGATGGCGATGGTGTAAGAATAGGGGATCAGGAGGAAATCGACGACAATACTTTGGTAATGAAGGAGACACCCGAAATGATAACTCATTTACCTCAATGCTGGCATTCCTTTTTCGACAGGAACGACAATGAGGGACTTACGGCTCTTTCGCACATGGGAAATCTGTGGGAAAGATGTGCCATTTGAGAAATTACCCTAGGGATCATGTTCTCCTGTCCAAAAGTTGGTCGAAATTGGATTCATTGAAAAGCAACGAACACGCATCCGTCGGCATGTAGCTGGCTGGGTAGCTTTTACACTTCACTGCCAAGCTGTAGATCGAACACTCGCTCCCGTCCTCGCATTATGGCTGGCTTAGAAAGTTGATACGCGCATTGACGCAAATGCGAAAGACTTGCGACAATGACTGTTACTACAACGCCTTTGGCTACTCTGTGAATCTTCAGGTGCGATGATCTTAAAGATAACAGAGTTTTTACATTTTGTTGCGGTACTTTACCTCTGTCGCCATGCTCTTGCAGTACCATACCCTGGGACATTATTCTCATCGACAATTACCACCAATACTTCAAACCTCACACCACCGTCAAACTCGACGGCGTCATCAAGACACTTGACGTATGATCCTCCAATCCTACAAAGCTTCAAACAAAATCAACAGGAAATAACTTACACCAATACAGCACCATCCCAACCCACCCCCTCACCCTCCAAGTCGGCGAAGCAACCATAAAATTCTACAACTACGGCCCCCCCCTCCTCCGCGCCTCCGCCGAAGACGCCTGCCGCGTCGCCTTCGACAACGCAGCCACGCACGACACGACCCGAATATCCACCGGCGTCACACAACTGGTCTATCGCGCCCGTCGAGGCGATGTGCAACTGGTGTTCCATACCGGCGGTGAGATGACGTGGTATGCGCTTGCGTTGGCGGTCATTGGGGTGTTGCAGTTTATGGGACTTTGTTGTGGGGAGGGGGGGGTGGATGTTGATTTTGATGTTTTGATGGAGGGGGTTGGGGTTGTGGGGACGGGGTTTGTTTTTTAGAGAGGGGAGGGTGGGGTGGGACGGGGTTTGGTGGATGTTGTGAGGATGAGCTGGGAGGGTGTAGCGGTGAGGTGACAAGTGCGATTAATAGTACGTGGTGCGTTGTATGTGGATGCTGATTTCTCTCCTTTCCTTACCTTAGAATATTAAGGGTCTAAAAGGGTCAGCCTTGGTGTCGTGGACCCGAGGTGAGCCCGGGTCGGCCGAGGCTATCACATCAAAGAGGGCTTGTATTCATGCTGCGCCACAACGGTGTGTAAAACAACATCCAGCTCGGCAGCCGCAGACTTGCGGCAGTGTGAGACCATGCAACATTTCACCTTCTGCGTATCTGCGCTTCTGCTACGGATTTGTGAGAGTTGTAGTGCCCCGACAATGTGCTCGGCTCTTGGAGACAATCTTTTGTCACGCGTGCCAGCTCTGCAGAAACAATCAGACCAAGACGCTTGACAGGAATGTTGGACCTTGACATTGAGTACCTAAAGTATAGTTCGCAAGATGGACGGAGCCTCAGCTGTCTTTGCTGTGGTATCCTTAGGCGTCCAACTGGCGGCAGTTGTTCGCCAGGCAAATGCCTTTCTGCGCAGTGTTCACAATGCCCCGGACGAACTTATCAGACTGATCGAAGTCTTGGACCAGCTTTATGCGATGTTAGAGCATGTACGGAGTCTCATCGACCAGCAGGCCTTGACCCCGAGCCTGCCTGGCGCGATCATATCCGTGGCGAGCGCGCTGCAGAATTGCGAGAAGCGTGTCAAAAAGCTAGAGAGCCTTGTGAACCGCCTGAAGGGATCTGTCGATAGCCAGCGCCGAGTCAAGAGGGTCTGGGCTGCTTTCAAGTCTGTCCTCAAAAAGGAAGAAATCACGGAGCTTCGAAGTCAGCTCCACGAGGATATGATGACCTTGCATCTATCGATCTCTCTCAATTCCGCGCAGCTCCAGTAATCCATTCCGTATGAATGCCACGGAAATGGCACTGAACTTGAGCAGGCTCCGTCACATACAGACTACATCCGAAGGTGTAGCTCCTGTCAAAATGACAGTTGGGCAGCGCTCGCTGGTTGCTCGTTCATCTGACCCTATAAACATCTCCAGCAACGATGACTGGAGCTCACGTACCATGATCCCGAAGCGAGATGCTAACGTCGTTTCGAAAGAGACAGGGTCAGTGAGATATCAAGGGTTGTTTGGTAATGTGAGGTTCAAGACGACGTCGAAATTCCTCAGTCGAACCCCAAATAGTCGCATCCTCAGGAAGAAAGCCATCGCAGAGGAAACAGCCATTACTTTCTCCCCATCTTTCGTAAGAAAAGCGTTTGAAATTCGGTATACCTTCAGTCTTGGCCGGGTCTCAAGGACTCTGAATATCTATCCTACCATGAAAGCTAATTCGCCCATCTTCATGATGTGTCGGGAAGGTAATCTGCAAGGTATCCAGATAGCACTTAGCAATCGGACCGTATCGCCATATGTCATGGACGAGTATGGGATGACCCTTGTGCATTACGCTGCTTCGACGTTTCAAACAGAGCTATGTTCACTGCTGCTCCAACTCGGGGTTGACCCGGACAAGACTGCCACATTTGGTACGTACTTGCAGCGAACTTTGCCAATTGGCCGGTGTTGGAACACAAAACCATCCTTTCACAATAATTTCCCTATCTCTCACAACGTTGCACACATACCTTATTCTACAGGCCATCAACTCCTCACACTTTGCTCCAATTAGATTCTCGACTTACGTCCGGGAGCATCTTATCCGCTTTTGGACTAGGATTGAGGCCTTACATAGTCGTAGCGCTGACTTGAACATCTTCTGTAGGGCAAAAAGCGCTGCATCGCGTGGGACTTCTAGGCAATGGCATCACGGAGATGATCAGCGCTACAGAGGACGTCGTGAATACCCTGAGGATCCTTGCTAAATCGCAAGACGATGTGACTGCATCTGACGTATCTACCTTCTTCGCAGGGTACATAGGGCCACCAGAAGGCGCAGAATTAATGCTTACCCTTGATATGGCGCGCTATGAGATCCTCCAAGGAGCAGACGATCCCGCGACTTTCCCTGCCCTTGCTGCAGCGCTCCGTGCCTACGGAGCCGGACTAACGCAATGGGAAGATTTCATTCGGAAGTTGCTTCGCACCGGAGGCGTTGATGTCCACGCTCAGGTGCCTAGAGGAAGAAGTTCCGAACGACTCATGGCTATGTTCACTTCTCATTACCCCTGTACCATCTCCGAGCCAGCTACACCGCTTGATGAACTTTTCGCATGGTCACAGACACCTTTCGAAGCCAGTGATGTCGCCAATGGCTGGCTACAGATGTTGTCAGATGAAGGATACGACGTCCTAGCATACTTGGAGACGGAGAGATATATGCATCTCGGTCAACAGCAACTGTCATACCCATCGATAGCCCTAGCAGGGTATGATACCCCGCACAATCTTCTCTTCCAGCTCGGCCCCAATCCGAGTGTTTCCTGGGACTGGTGGATTGATCCAGATCTACCAGCATACCTACTACGGCATGAGCTGCGACACATGGACATTATGATTCGCGAAAGGCCATGGTTTGGGGACCCGTGGGAGGAATACTGGCCCTTCGACTTTCCAGAGTGGTCGTATGCTAGAGCTCCATATGAAGATGACAGTTCCTACTCGAAGTGGGAGGAAAAGCTCAAGCTTGCTGGACAACGTGCGGAGAGATGCATGAGAAAGAAAGCTATCAAGTTGGCACGTATTCAAGGTACATTTAGGCCGTCACAGATGCCTGGTGAGTGGCCTATGTGATATCTTGCACATTTGAATGTATCTTGCGTTAGCTGCACGATATTCATGTCTTCCATCGTTGTGATCCATCGACTTTAGCGGAAATGAGTACGGAAATCTGTAAAATCGTACGTGATGGCTTTTTATACCTCTTCGTTCTCTTCGTTCAGAAGTTCAGATATCCACACGTCCTGCTACGCTACTTGTACAGCTAATTCTCCAACAAGAACACCTCTCCTCGCCCGATTTGCATGCCAGGACTCCTGTTATCCGCATTTTATCCTACTTATGATTTGACTCTCCTCAAACCCCCGTGAAGCCCTCAGTGAATACGCGCGGAGCTAGGAGTGCGTAGCGAGGAGCTAGGAGTGCGTAGCGAGGAGCTAGGAGTGCGGCGTGGAGCTAGGTGTGCGAAGCGAGGAGCTAGGAGTGCGGACGCTAGGAGTGCGCTGTGGAGCTAGGGAAGCGGTAAGCTAGGAGTGCGGACGCTAGGAGTGTGCTGTGAAGCTAGGAGTGCGCTGTGGAGCTAGGAGTGCGCTGTGGAGCTAGGAGTGCGTAGCGAGACGCTAGGAGTGCGCTGTGGAGCTAGGAATGCGTAGTGAAGCTAGGAGTGCGGACGCTAGGAGTGCGCTGTGGAGCTAGGAGTGCGCTGTGGAGCTAGGAGTGCGTAGTGGAGCTAGGAGTGCGTAGCGAGACGCTAGTAATGCGGTAGGCTTGGAGTGCGAGCGTTAGGGACACCGATCGCTACACCCATCTACTTTTCAGGAGGGCAAACGTAGGATAGTCACCGCCTTAGACTCGGCTACTCTTTTCGTAGTGTCGCCGGCATGAGATGTCACTTGATGGAGTTGGTAGACTCTTTTGGGAAATATCTATAAGCTGCCTAGGACCCCACATGAAGCTGTGTAGAATCGCGGCTCTGGTTCGAGAGTTTGGGGGGAGGGAGGGAGGAGATGGTTTTCTTGAGGGTTGAGGTGGCTTAGGTGGTGTTTGTAGCAGGTAAGCTGCGATGTGGAGGAGATGTTGTTCTTGTATACGATGATAGGTTATTGAGGCGGAAGCTCTGATGTATTCTTTGACGATAGCCGGTATGATAAGAGGCAGGTTTCTCGAACGTCGGTTGCTAATCGTGCAGACTTTGCCAATTGTCGTTACGGTTTCGTTTGGCGTCTTGAGCAGGCTTATGAGTGGGAGATTAGTTTACTGTAGTAGAGCTGTGACGAGTGCAAGCGTTACCTCTTGAGAATGATTCTAAGACTTTCGGTGAGAAGGTTTTCGAGAAGCTGTGTAGGAGCCTGAGGACCAATGACATGAGACATCCAGAATTGCGCTTGTTACCCACGGTTCCACTTAGTATATCAATCATCACCAGTCCCCTTCTGTCGTGCAGTGATGGATCGAAGATCTAAGCTGAAGTCGCCGTCTTGCTTGCCGAAGTAGCTAGATCGGCCCAGGTCAGGATCCAATTGCCATCCACTAAGCACGATCAGATGGATACGCTTACCTCCTCATCATCAAGCCCACGCTCCTGATCTGACCTGTTTTCAGGTCTCCAGCATCTCTCTTCTCTTTGCCTCTGTATGTCGCCTTGAAGTCTCCCCAGGGCGCCCAGAACCGCCCACCCTCGCTTTCCTCCTCTTCACTCTTCTTCTTCCCACCCTTCCCAGCAGCTTCGAATTCAACCTCCCAATTCACTCCCGCTTTCTCCCTTCCATCTTCTCTCCTCTCATCCGGTGCCTCATCCTTCAAGACCAGCGTATATACCTTCCCATCACTCTTTCCCACGGCCACCTCAACGCCATCGTATGCACTTAGATCCCAGCCGCCCTTTCGCTCATCCTCACCAGCCACAGCGGCGTCCAGAGGGCTGAACTGCGATGCAAACCCAGCGCCTCCTAGCGTTGAGGTGTCGAGGTGGCCGTGAAACCGGGCACCATTATCTGGAAGTGCACTTAAGTACGATCGTGATGCGCCGCCTCGGACTCGGTCGTCGGTAGTGGTCCAGGGTGGTGGGAGCCAGGATTCAGAAGCGCCGAAGAGGACGAGTGTCGTGTTCATAGTTGGAATATCATGGGAATGCGTAGCTTCTGCATGCTAAAGGTTTAGTACAATCGCCAGGTTTGCTTGTGACACATAACCGTGATTGTAGCAGAGTACTACTAGCATTCTCGCCCTTTCTCTACGCACTCCTAGCGTTTCTCTACGCACTCCTAGCTCCACGCCGCATTCCTAGCGTCGGCACTCCTAGCTCCACTACGCACTCCTAGCGTCGGCACTCCTAGCTCCACTACGCACTCCTAGCGTCCGCACTCCTAGCTCCACTACGCACTCCTAGCTCCGCACTCCTAGCTTACCGCACTCCTAGCTCCACTACGCACTCCTAGCGTCGGCACTCCTAGCTCCACTACGCACTCCTAGCTCCGCACTCCTAGCTTACCGCACTCCTAGCTCCACTACGCACTCCTAGCGTCGGCACTCCTAGCTCCACTACGCACTCCTAGCGTCGGCAC